>Ga0206895_1065_pt1 | contig 30352 bp, 30 predicted proteins | sample Alteio_BWOrgHeat_51_FD_152967 | JGI IMG/M metagenome (GOLD analysis project Ga0206895, IMG submission 152967) | Enriched cells from forest soil in Barre Woods Harvard Forest LTER site, Petersham, Massachusetts, United States -... | ecosystem: Environmental > Terrestrial > Soil > Temperate forest >...
AGCTGGACGACCTGGTTAGTTCGCCGATTATCAAGGATGCCATCGTGAGCAATTGCGACATCAAGATCCTGATGGACATGCGAAAGTTTGCGGGTAAGTTCGAGAAGATCCAGGCGGCGCTGGGGCTGTCCGACAAAGGGAAGACGATCCTTTTTTCCGTGAAGAAGGAAGAACGCGAGCTCTATATCGATATCGGGGGACAGCGGATGAAGGTGGTGCGGAATGAGCTGTCCCCGGAAGAATATTTTGCCTATACCACGAAAGGAGGGGAGCGGGTGAAAGTCCGGGAATATGCCGAGCGGTGCGGGAGCATGGAAAAGGGGATTATGGCGCTCGTGGCGGAGCGGGAAAAATAAAATTCTTTCTTATGAGGAAGGCGGGGTTACTGGTGCTGTTGGTGCTAATGGGGTCGATGGGTCCAGTGTCGGCGCAGATCGAAGTGGTGACGGAGATCATCAAAGAAGCAATCATGGCGGCAGACCTGAAGATACAGCAGGCACAAACGGAGACGATCGGGTTGCAGGAGGCGGAGAAGGTCATCGAGAACGAGATGGAGCAGCTGGACCTGGAGGACATAACCAATTGGGTGCAGAATGAATGGGACCTCTTCAATGGTTACTACCAGGAGCTTTGGCAGGTGAAGTCGGCGCTCGCGACATATGGGAAGGTGGTTTCGATGATCAACCGGCAGGCGCAGCTGTTAACGCAGGAAAAGGCCGCCATGGATGCGGTGAAGCGGGACGGACACTTTAGCCCGGCGGAAGTCAATTATATCGCGGCTGTTTATGCCGGGATCGTCCAACAAAGCGCGGACAATATCGCGAAGCTATACCTGGTGGTGGAATCCTTTATAACGCAGATGAGTGACGGTGACCGGCTGGCGCTGATCGACGGAGCGGCGGCGGGGATCGATCAAAATGCAAACGATCTGGACTTCTTCACGCAGCAAAATGCCTTGCTAAGCCTGGAACGGGCGAAGGACGAGGCGGATATCAATCAAATCAAACAACTCTATGGGCTTCAGTAACAAATGCGTGGCGGCAGTCGTGGCAGTGACGGCGGCCGTGCTGGTGCCGGGTGTTTCAGCCCTGGCGCAGCTGGAAGGTAATGTCTTGCAGGCCGGGTTGGAGCAGATCGCAGAATTGAATGCGTATGCGGCGGTGGCCAGGGACGGGTATAAGATCGTGGAGGACGGGTGGCGTACGGTCGCCAGTATCCGGCAAGGTGAGTGGGATCTCCACAAGACGTACTATGGCTCGCTGTTGAAGGTAAGTCCAACGGTAAAAGGAATGCCGGAAGTAACGGAGATCATTCAGGCGGCGGTGCGAAGAAAGGATGCGGCGGCTTTGGCTGACCTAACGACGTTGCTGACCGATGGGCAACTGAGCATGACGGATGGGGAGCGGATGAAGCGGGTGGTCGCATTGCGGGAACGGTTAAAATAAATCAGGGATGAAACGGGTACTGTTGATTGGAATGATCGTGCTGTTGTGTTCGGAGCGTGCGCGGCCGCAGTCGATCGTGCAGGTGGGTGAACAGCTGGTTCTGGACATCGGGAAACTGCAGGAATTGAAGGGCATTCTTCAGGAAATGTACACGGCTTATCAACTTATCGATAAGGGCTATACCGATGTGAAAAACATTGTCGAGGGGAATTTCAACCTGCATAAGGTTTTTCTCGATGCGTTGCTGGCGGTGTCGCCCGCGGTGCAGGATTATAGCCGGGTGGAAGGAATTATTTCAGCGGAGACACAGGTATTGACCGAATACAAGGTGGCGAGCCGGCAATGGATGGGCAGCGGGCGTTTTTCGATCGGGGAGCTGGACTATATCAACAAGGTCTATGCGAATCTGCTAAGCCGGTCGGCGGCCTGCGTTGGTGAACTCATGACGCTCCTGACGGCGGATGAGTTGCGAATGTCGGATGCGGAGCGGCTGGATGGGATCGACAGGGTTTATAGAGATATCAACGCGGAGTTGAAGCGGTTGAGGATGCTGAATGGCAATCTGGCGGTGCAGGAAGGGTTGCGGGAGCGGGAAGCGGGAGATATCGGGACGGTACAACGGATTTACGGGATCGGGCAATAGTCAACTATAAATGAGGGGGTATGGAAACGGGGTTGCAGGCGGTGTTGGAGAACGTGTATAATTCCATGATCGGGAATTGCAGTGAGCTGATCGGCGTGGGGCGGGGTCTGGCAGGTTTTGCAGCCCTCTGGTATATCGCGGTGCGGGTTTGGGGGCATATGGCGCGGGCGGAAGCGATTGATGTGTATCCGCTGCTGCGGCCTTTTGTGATCGGCATCGCGATCTCGATCTTTCCTTCGGTGATCGGCACGATCAATGGCGTGATGCAGCCGACCGTCACCGGTACGTCGGCCCTGGTAACAAATTCGAATGGAGCGCTGGCGGATTTGCTGGCGGCACGGCAAGCGGCCTTACAGCAGTCGGCGGACTGGCAAATGTTTGTCGGCGCGTCGGGGAGTGGCGATGAAGAGAAATGGGAGCAGTTGTCGGGTGCGGCAGATAGCGGTTTATTCTCGGGCCTCTCGAACGGGATCAAATTCCAGCTGGCGAAGGCTTCCTATAATCTAAAGGGTACGGTGCGGGTTTGGTTGTCGGAGGTGCTGGAGATGTTGTTCGAGGCGGCGGCGGTTTGTATAAATACCGTGAGGACGTTTTATCTGCTCATCCTCGCGATCCTTGGCCCACTGGCCTTTGGGCTTTCTGTTTTTGATGGTTTTCGTCACACCCTGTCGGCCTGGCTGGCCAAGTACATCAACGTATTCCTGTGGTTGCCGGTGGCGAACATATTTGGGGCCCTGATCGCGCAAGTAGAGCAGCAGATGGTGCAGATAGACCTGAATCAGCTGGCAAGCTCGGGTCAAACGACGTTTGGGCCGACGGATTCGGCTTACCTGATCTTCCTCGTCCTGGCGATCGTTGGCTATTGCACGGTGCCGTCGATTGCGAATTATATCGTGCAGGCAGGTGGGTTGACGACACACTTGCGGAAGACGGAGCAAGTGGTGAGGGGAGTGACAAACGGGCGAATATGAATGCGAATAGACGTTCGGTTATGCCTTTTGACGGACCGCGGCGGCTAGAGACCGCTTTCCAGCTGGTACGGGGGGTTTGCCTGGTCGTGATCATCGCGGCGCTGGGGTTGACCGGCTGGGTCGTCTGGTACTCCGGGCGGCGGATCGAGGCGGCGGAGCAGCGGATCTATCTGCTGGCTAGCGGGAAGGCGCTGGAAGGTGTCGCAGCGGACCGGCGGGACAATGTCGCCGTTGAAGCGCGGGATCATGTCCGGGTCTTTCACGAGGACTTTTTTACGCTGGATCCGGATGAGCGGGTCATCCGGACGAATATCTCGCGGGCCTTATATCTCGCGGATGGATCGGCGAAGCGGGCATGGGAGAACCTGAAAGAGAATGGATATTATGCGGGCATCATCAGCGGAAATATCAGCCAGGAGATCACGGTGGACTCGGTGACGCTGGACCTTCGGGGTTATCCCTACTATTTCCGGTGTTATGGGACACAACGGATCACGCGGCCGTCGGTCGTCGTGACGCGGGACCTGATCACAGAGGGTTGGCTGCGGGCGGTGACGCGGTCGGACAACAACCCGCATGGGTTTCTGATCGAGCGTTGGAATACGATTGAAAACAAGGACATAAAAACAGAAAACCGATGAAGAATTTGCAAACAGTAAGTGAGGTGCGGCCATCGCGGCGGTCGCGGCGGGTGGTGCTGATGATCGGGTTGGTTGTGCTGGGGCTGATGGCGGCAGCACTGGTGGGGTTGCGACTGGCGCGGGATGGCGGAGCGACGAAACCGAAGCGGGGCGCCTTGAATGCGAGTTTGCCGCCGGCGCATTTCCGGCAGGAGAAGCCGATGGACAAATTGGGTGTTTATGAGAAGGCGGAGCGGGATTCGGCGCGGCGACGGGAGCGCGGGGCGGGGAATGTCTATGAGCGGTTGTCGATGGGATCGGCGGCGGATACTTCGGCCGGGGTGCTGGAAGGACAGCTGGACAAACTGAAGACGTTGTTGAGGCCACCGGGTATTGCTGCTGGTCCACCGGAGTCGCTGGCGCATCAACAACTCGAGGCGATGCTTCGACGGATACATCAGCCGGATACGGTCAGGCCCGATCCGCAGCTGGATCGGCTTAGTGGAATGTTGGACAAGATCATCAAGGTTCAGCATCCGGCGGTTGCAGTTGCGGACAGCAGCCGGTCAGTCGTGGCGCTGGAAACGCCGAAAGTGGAGCGGGTGGTGAATGACCTGGCTGACGTGGGCGAAGAATCGGGTGGCTTTTATGGGATCGATGGCGAGGAGGCCGGGGATACTTCATCGATGGCGAATGCCTTTGAGGCGGTCATTCCTGAGACGCAGGTGTTGGTGGCGGGGGCTACGGTGGCGCTACGTTTGTTGCAGGAAGCACGGATCGGACCGGTAGCGGTGCCCAGTGGTGAAATGCTGTATGGCAAGGCGGCATTGACGGGGGACCGGCTCCAGGTAACGATCAATTCGATAAGGGTCGGCCGCAACGTATATACGGTGGCGTTACAGGTTTATGACCTGGACGGGATGGCGGGGGTGCATGTGCCGGGGGCGATCACGCGGGATGTACTGAAGCAGTCGGCGGCGGAAGGGGTTGGCGGGCTGGGTGTCGTTTCGGCGGACCCTTCACTTGGGGCGCAAGCGGCGACGGCCGGGATTGCGGCGGCAAGGTCGCTGATGAGCCGGAAGATCTCGCTGGTCCGGGTGACGGTGCCCGCGGGGTACCGGGTGTTTTTAAAAAATAACCATTAAATGAAATGTGATGAGAGTGGTGTTATTGGGGATGCTGAGCATCCTGTGGGGTTGTGCGGGGGCGCAAGTGGGGGCGGGATATGTCCTGGTCCCGGTGGGCGCTGCGCCCGTGGGTGTGTCCTCGCGTCGGGTGACGACGCTGGTCTTTCCGGCGGCGGTTCGCGCGGGAGTGCGGGTCACGCGGGACGTGCAGGTGGAGAAAGTGCGAGGTGTTGAAAATGTGTTGGCGATACGGGCGACAAGGGGACCATTTGCGGCCACTAATCTGGCCGTATTCGGGATGGATGGAAGAACGTATTCGTTCACGCTTTGCTATACCGACACGGCGGTTGCCTGGCAGTACCGCGTGAGGCCGGTCGGTGATTCGGGCCGCAGCCTTGTCCTGACGGGCCTGCCCGCGGATGAATATCGGCTCGGCGAGGATGCCCGGATGATGGAACGTCAATCCGGTCGAAGATTGGCCACGGCAAACATAAAAAAAATGCGGGTGACCGTTACCGGTATTTACTATGCCGACAGCCTGATCTGGCTGGCCGGAAGGATCAGGAACGCTGCGGTACCGGACTTTGCGGTGGAGCGGGTCCGGCTCTATACACAGGACCGGCTGCGGGTGAAGCGAATGGCGCTGCAGGAAGCGGAGATCGATCCCGTGTTTAGTGATATGGGTGCGGCTGTGATCCAGGGTGGCGCCGTGCGATGCTTCGCCTTAGGTTATCGCGGAGTACCGGTGCCGGCGGGCAAGCGGCTGGTGCTGGAGATGGCGAACCGGGACGGGTCACGAGTGATCAAGATACGGATCCCGTCGAAAAAATTATTAAGCGCAATGCGGAGGATAAGATGACGGTGGGGGAACTGGTGAGGCAATTTATAGAGACCGCGACGGATGATCCGACGATCGGCCCGAGCCATATCGCGTTATATCTGGCGATCGTGCTGACCTCGGAGGGGCAAGGCGGGCGCAATCCAGTCGGGATATACAGCCGCAGGCTGATGCGAAAGGCGAAATTCTCGGCGACTACCACCTATTACAAGTGTATGCGGGATTTGCAGGCGGGCGGTCATATTCGATATATACCGAGCTTCGATCCCGCGATCGGTAGTACCGTGTATCTGGCGGGTGTTAAAAATGAGGGGTATGGCGGAGAGGTTGCGAGTGGAGACAGTGGACGGGGGGACGTGGGCGTTGCTGAAGCGGCTGATGGCAGATAAGCACCTCGATGCCTTTAACCTCGTGGGCGGCACAGCGCTGTCGTTGCAGCTGGGGCATCGGAAGTCGGTTGATCTGGATTTGTTTAGAACAACGGAATTTGATTCGGGGCAAATAGCAGGGCACCTGAAGCAACATTACAAAGCTGAAATTGTCCGCCAAAATAGAAATGGCGTTTTTGGGCATATCGAAAAGGTAAAGTTTGATATGCTGACCGATCCGACTCCGCTGATCGATAAGCTTCAAATAGTTGAAGGAATTCGAATGCTTTCCATACGGGATATAGGCGCCATGAAGATGAATGCCATTTACGATGACGGCGGCCGGCTAAAGGACTTTGCGGACATGTATGCGCTTCTTGAAAAGCATCCCTTTAACACCTATCTGGACTATGCGTTGCAGAAATTTCCTGAAATAAACCCGGCGATGCTTAGGAAATCGCTGCTTTATCATGCCGACGTTGATCTCAAATCAAAGGTTGAATATATAGGAAAAGCGGTGGAATGGACCGCGATCACCGACCGGCTTAAGGAGGCATACTACAATCCGGAAAAGGTCTTCTCACCGGCTGGTGAACTGAAACCTGTACAGCAGATTCGCCGGTTGCCACGGCAGCGGCGAGGACAAAGGCCGGGATAAGTTAAATTACTGTGGAGATCAAAATATATTAATTTTACCGTATGAGCGAAGAGACCAAAAAGGAGAAACCCAACTTCGACCGCAGGTTGTTTTGGGACGCCCGGTATGAAGCCATCGATTGGCAGGAATGTGCACTTTCGGTGATCGAACGCGTGCTTGAACGGGGCGATAACTCAGAATATGAGGAGCTGATCCGGTTCTATGGCCGGGAAAGGATCATTCATGCGCTGACGAAGCAATACGTCTGGCTGCCGGATTTTATCATGGATGAGGTGGCGACCTATTTTGGGATAAAGAAGGAAGAGTTTACGGTCTACAAGCGGAAGCAGCATAAGGTGAAGGTGTGGATATAGCCGCCTATAGTTAATCAGCGCATCAAATAATCTTTTTACCTTTAGTATATGGAACCATCTGCAATTAATAATGAAAGGCCCAACCTGAAACCAAGGCTGTTTTGGGACCAGCGGTATGAGGATATCGAATGGCAAGAGGGCTCACGCGGGGTCATCGAGCGAGTGCTGGTGTGGGGAAACGATGAAGAATACGAGGAGTTGATCCGGTTCTATGGCCGGGAAAGGATCATTCACGTGCTGACGATGGAGTATTGCTATATTCCGAAATATATGATGGAGCATGTGGCGGCTTATTTCGGGTTAAATCAAGAGGACTTTACGATTTACAAAAGGAGGTTGGTGAAGAAAAGTACGTGGATTTAGGGGCCATCGGATATAATATTTACCTGTTATTATCCAGCAGCCTGGTAACCTCCGTGTGGAAAGTGCTGGGATCCTGTATGGGGCCGCCATGGCTCACTGCAGGCATCACCACCAGCCTGGCGCCGGAGATGAGTTTTGCGAGCGATTCAAAATGCGCACGGGTATAGAACTGCTCATATTCACCACATCCAATGACGACCGGTACACGGATGCGGTGGAGCGCTGTTGTGTCAAGGTTAGGTTCGGTGCTATAAAGTTTTATTATCTGCGCCCGTAAACTCCCGAATCCGTCCGGGGTGGGCGATAGCCTCCGGTAGTTTTCCTTTACCCTGTTCATAAATTTTGCCGCCAGCGCCGAATCAAATGGTTCGTGCTTTTCACCCGACTTGTTGTAGTTACTTCCGTAGGTGAACAGTTTCTTTATATATGCAGGATACTTCATCGCCATCACCAGCCCCGTGACCCCACCGTCGCTCCATCCAACAACGGATGCGTTTGGTACCCGTAGGATGTCCATCAGTCCTTTCACATCGGATGCGAATAGGTCATAGCTGAATGGCTGATCGTCCATTGTACTGCGTCCATGGCCGCGGGTATCCATCACAATGACCTGGTGCGTATTAGCCAGCAGCGGCACTTCAAAGCCCCAGTCCTCCGAGCTGCTGAAGCCACCGTGCAGAAGGATGACCGGGTCTTTGCCTGTTTTGTTGAACACCGCAAAATACAAACGGGCGCCGTTTACACTGGCCAGCCCGCTGGTATCTGCAGTTGGCATGGCAGGTATATCGGGGAGTGTTTTCCAGCGGGGAGTCGTTTGGGCTAAGCAATGTCGCGTTCCCGGAAGCATTACTAAGCACAAGATCAATAGTTGTTTCATAAAAAGGGTGTCTATAGCCGCCCATCGTTCAGTTCCGAATAAACGTAAAGCTGTTGATCAGGCTGGTGGCCGTCTTTTATCTTTTCCGCCCGGCCATTGTACGACATGTTGTAGGTCAGGTACTCCGCTTTTTGCCCGGCAAGGATTGCTGAACCCTGGGAAATGATGGCGTTTGCCCCGTACATACCGATGATTTGTTTTCTGCTCAGGGCGCCGTACTGCTCCAGGTCCATTGGCTGTGCCGATAGATCCTGCAGGATGACGTTCACATTTTCACGAAACATGTCATTCGAATCTGCCCGGGGACTGATGAATATCACCGCATTGCCCTGCTTCATTTGAGCCCAGTCCTTTGGATATTGGATGCTAAAACCGTTGGCCTGGTCGGTATAGGTCAGCCAGCCGGGAATCAGTAGCAGAAAAATGCATGGTAGCGAAAACGTCAGATTCATATTGCTTTAGTTTTGCCTGGCGCGTAATGGGGGTGAAAATCAAAGATAGCAAAATTTAAATACCTCCTACGTAATCCGAACGCCGCTGATGCGATGCTTGTCTGTTTGGAGGAGCAGCAATGACATACCGGTCTATCTCCTTTTTACCCGCATTTCTTCGATAATCAAAGCCATGCCGACATCGTGGAATGTTTTGTGAAGTATTTATACAACCGCTAACATAAAACATACGTCAGCACCATGCGGCTTCGCAATGCAGGTAAAGCGTTCCCTGATTATTTCGCGATGACCAAGACAAACATGATCGCCAAGAAATGGACAAGCAGGGGGCCCAGGTGGTGACGGCGGCCTTTCAGTGACAGGACGATGGAGGTGGAAAGGAGAGGAAGGATCAAAAATGGGGACGTGAAAAAGAAGATAAAAACCGGCCCCGGCCCGCAAGGGCCACCGCTGATCGAGGGATTGCTGAAAATGTCCATCACCCTGAACAAGATCAAATAATAGGCGATTGCAAGCACGCTGTAAGCGACTAGTTTTTTCTTATGCATCGTTAAATGTAGAAAGAATCGCGTCCGTGCACAAGAGGGGTTAAAGTGATTTAACAAATTAATTAGCTTCAAGTGCGATCACCTTGCAGACATTTGAGCAACCAGCTCCAGAAAAAAAACTCAATCGTCTAAGTGTATTCGCTTATGACTGGCCGGATAAGTTTTGATTTCAAAATTTGTTGATTAAGACCCTTGCTGTACATTTGGAATAGGTATGAATAACCTTTAACCTTTTACCTTATTCGCCATGGAACGCTACATGATGTTATTGAAGTCCTACAAACGCATGCCCCTCGAACTTGAACAAATCCTTCGGGAAAACTTCCAGCCGCTGACTGTCCGCAAACATGATATCATCCAGCCGGTTGGAACCGTTTCCGATTATCTCTACTTCGTGGAAAAGGGGCTGTTTCACCTATTTCTCGAAAAAGACGGGAAGCAAGTGACCCTGAGATTCAAAAGGGAAGACGAGTTTATCGTTTCGCTAAAAGCGGTCTTCCGAGACGAAGAGGCACATGGGGATGGAATTGAAGCCCTGGAGGACGGCTTGCTGTGGCTTTTCCCGGGAAGCCTTATATCGAAACTAAAACTCACCTATCACCAGTTTTGTATCCAGTACACTACAATCCTCGAAAAAGACTGGATCAGTATCGAGGAGGCCGGGCAATGCAGTAGCCAACCCGGAGGTTCGCAAAACTACGATCATCTTTGCGAGACCTCGCCCGAACTGCTTGACCGTGTTCCGATCCCCTACCTTGCCAATTATACCAATATCCCCGAACATGTATTTCGACATTTGCATTCGACCAACATCAAGCTGAATGTCTCGACAAATAGAAGGCGAAAGCGGTAGGGTCGCCGACAGATTTTATCAAATTCCCGGTCGAGCTGGCAAACCAATGTTTCTCTTTTTTGTTACCCATTCATAACTAAATGCCAATAGATATGGATACGAAAGAAGAGCAACTTGTGCATGTTGAGGAAAAGACCTTTGAGATGCCTCCCCGGATCGGGATTGCTGTCACGCATTTTCTCATCGTGGCGGACATTGATCGATCGGCGCACTGGTACGCAAAGATCTTTGACGGCCGCATCGTCAAGGGCGGCGACACTAACGGCGCGCCTGCGGTCATTCAGTTCGCCAATACCTGGCTTCTTGTCAATGTGGGGGGCGGACCCACACCCGACAAGCCGACAATAATGCTCGACCTCCCCAACCCCGACCAATTTAGCAGCTTTATGAATATCCGTGTTGCGGACATCCAGGCCTGTTACGAGCTTTGGAAAAGCCGGGGAGCCCAGTTCATCACGGCGCCGATCCCCAAAGCCCGCGAGATCCGTTGCTATATGCGAGATCCGGATGGTTATATCATCGAGGTTGGACAGAGTTACGATCTGACCGTTGGCCAGTAGGCGTTCATTTGAGGTAAAAGATCGGATACATTGCAAAAAAAAGTAATACTATGGAAGAAGCGTTAGAGTTTAAGTTTGAAACGAATTTGTGTGACTTGTCCTGCGTTCAGGCCATTGCCCCAAATTTGGATAAGGTGATTGGCTCAAATAGATGGCAAGTCAACCTGGATAGTGCAGAGAAAGTTTTGACGGTACACGTAGCGGATCCGGGCCAATTAATATTGGCCGAAGAAGTTGTCGAAATGGCTGGTTTTAACTGTAGGTTGATGAAATAGAAGGTGGCTAGTTACCGGGGCGACCGGGCGGGCGCTTTGATCGCTGCTCCCGGTTCAGCCGAATGTGAAGTCGTAAACTTCTGCGTCGGGATCTGAAAACTCGATTTCAAATTCCCGGTCGGCAACAGGGCCCTCCTGGCGGATAAGCTGATACATGCGTTGCTCAGAAAGGATTCCATTCCCATTGCTGTCAACATCCAATCCGTGCGCAGCGCCGGGACCTTTACCGTCAATAAATACTCGAAATCTTATAAAAGACCCTTGTACCGAAGGACCCATAATTAAATTAAGGTCGCGGGCATGAAACCGATAAATGATCTTGCCGTTCCTTCCGGAAACGAAAACACTTTCCTTTCGCATGAACCACTCTCCTGAAAGTCCCCACTGGTTAAGTCTGAGTTGACCTGGTGCCGAATATAGGGTCCGCTTATCCGCAACTACTCCCTGGGGAGATGCGAACCCCTGAGTGCGGATATATCCAACATAAGTCTCGGGAGATTCAAGGTTACTCCAGTCAGCAGGCATTTCAAATCCAGTCGGCTGAAGCTGTATTGGTTGAGTAGGGGCATTTCCAGGCTTAACTTCTTTTATCAATTTCTGGATTAGCAATTCAACCGTCTGATAGTCGCCCTCGCCAAACTTTTTATACCGGACCTGTCCACCTGCATCGATGAGATATAAAGCGGGCCAATATTCATTTTGAAAAGAAAGCCAAATTCCAGAAGCGTTATCAATCGCTACAGGATAATTAATATTCATTTCGTGTACGGCTTTGCTGACATTCTCAAATTTGTGTTCAAATGAGAACTCAGGCGTATGAACTCCAATAACTACAAGGCCCTGATCTTGATACTTTGAAGCCCATTCGCGAAGATACGGAAGAGTACGTCGCCAATTGATGCAAGTGTAGGTCCAGAAATCAATAAGGATTATTTTTCCGCGGAGCCCTTCCAGGGTTAAAGGCTGCGTATTGAGCCACCCGGTCGCATTTAGGAGAGACGGATCCATTTTATGGCCTCTGTCTATTCGACCGTTGGCCAGGAAAATCATCGCAAGTAGCATTGTGGACGATGCTACAATAATAGTTGTCATATAGTTGAAATATTTAAGCACTATCGAATTTTCGGAAAAAAAAAGCCACGCCAAAGCCTTCCGGTATCCTAATATCCGTGAGAGTCGACACGCCAATCTGCAATAGAGCCATGTGATGAATCGTATGTTCAAGATTGTAGACCAGTTCCCGTTGGTAGTTTGTCCGGAGCCTGGCCTTTTGTGCACCAGCCTTCCGAATCAGCGTCGTTTCAACTGACTCCGCTAACATGCATAGGTCTGCAACCAGCCATAATTCCTTATCAGGTTTAGGCAATTTCTCAATAATCACCAACAACTGTTGCCTGGCGAGCAGCCGATCATACTCTATGGCTTTAGACTTTATACAGCTGTCATAGTCTATCACGCCCTGGTCGTACCCCCTGAAGAGTTCCAGATAGAACTCGATGATTTGCCTGGTATGATGCCCGATGCTGGCATTGAAAAGCACGCTCACCGGTTGCGAATATTGCTCGTTGCCTATACTTTCCAGCAAGGTGTATATCTGGCAGAGTAAATTCCGAATCTGCGTTGTTAGATACATAAAATGATTTGGGCGTTTGTACAAACCATAGCGGCAGGGTGTTTTGTGGGTTTTTGGCCTTATTCGTATTGGTTTATTCTACGGCTGCTATACAATCAATTTCTATATCAAATCCCCCGTTCCACGCAGGCACATTTATAAAAATCCTGGCAGGATAGTTGGAAGGAAAATATTTTCTATAGACCTCGTTTACCTTTGGGAACATTTCAACGTCCGTTACATAAACATTAACCTTTAAAATGCTTTCTAAAGACGAGCCGCCCGCTTCCACGCATTGCTTCATTTGTTCGAGAACGAGCTCAGTTTGCCGGGAAATGTCACCTTTATATATTTCACCAGTTTTCGGATCGAAGGGCGGTGCACCGGTAACATACACCGTGTCGCCATGCCTGGTCACGGTAGAACTGGGGGCATTGTACTTTTCAAGGAAAGTGGTCAACGGCTCAACTCTTATAATTTCTCTTTTCATAACAATATGTGTTTTATTATTAATTATCAATACCCTCCACATAGATACCCAAAGGGATCTAACAAACTTGACAATCTTTTATGCTCTCTTGATGCGCCATCGTTAGCTTTGGTTTGATTTCAGGTGACAATGATCCCAAGAAATCCAGGACACTGCCTATGAAGAGGCTTACCGCACCTATCTCGAATATTAAAACATAGGAAAATGTCCTGGAAAAAACATAGGAAAGTAAATAGGCCGTTAAGGCGTGGGTAATAGAAAAGCATATGGTCATGTAGCTCCATACCTTCTTTTGCAGAATAGGTTCAACAAGTTCAGTGATACGGCCCGCCGCAAGCGAGGCTATGCCAAGTGCCAGACCTCCGACGAAAATCGAAGACAGGGCGAGTGACCATGCTGCTGTTGAAAGCACCGGTAGAATCACGCCAATCCCCTTGACGAGCAAGCTTATACGGATGCTTTTACCAAAGCCAATCTTATCTGCCATGTAACCGGTTATAACCGGACCAATGGCAGCCGAAATTCCAAGCAGTATCCAAAAATGTGTCCCCGTTGCGATTCCCAAATGCAGACCACGGCTGATGAAATCTACCCAGAAAACAGTATGGGGTACAAAACCGACTGCATTACAGGCATAAGCAATCAGCAGCAAAATAATGGCGCGGCTCCATATTTTTTGTCTATGCTCGCCATTGGGTTTCTTTTTTATAAGGTATTCTTGATTGCTGCCAGCCGGCCAGGACTTCCAGAATGAAAAAACAAGAACGATGGAGAATACGGCGTAGAAAAACCAGGTTAATGGAATTCCATTCCTAAGTATATAAGGGATTAGTACACCAGTAAAAGCCACGCCCATTCCAACACCGGAAAAGATAATCCCTCCTATAACTCCTTTGACTGACTCTGGAGTGAATTTCAAAATGGTTGGGGCCGTTACGACTACAATGACCCCTCCGCAAATGCCTGCAATCGTCCTCAAGACAAAGTAAATTGGAAACCCGAATGGAATGCCACAAAGCACAAAAGTAAAAATAGCTGTCAGCACACATGACTTGATCAGAAATACGGACGGCACCGACCTATTAATTCTGGCCGCCATAATCGATCCCAGAATATATCCGGTCAGGTTTGCAGCAGTTAGATAGTCTGCCTGGCTGACCGTGAACCAATGATTTCCAATGAGGGCGGGTATCAGGGGCGGATAACCTAGTCGTCCTATGCCAATTCCTATCAGCTGAGCTGCGAAACCTGCCATCGCGGGCAGCAAATAATTTTTTACACTGGTTTCGACCATAGTTATGCTTATTTATTATCATTCCATCCCCGGCTCATACTTCCCCTGGCGGGCGAGCGCATTCAACCCGATTCGGTCATATAACAGCTGCTGTGCGACCTCAACGTGCTCTTCTTTCCCATTCCAGTATTCCAGCGCCGGTTGTTGTATCGCCCGCGAAAAGGAAAAAGTCAGCGCCCAAGGTAAGTTGTCTACTGCGTGCATGGCGTCCAAGTGGGTCGTGGCCAGTGCAGGAGACTGGCCGCCCGATAAAAAGGCTATCCCTGGTACGGTACCCGGAACGTGCTTTAACAAACATTCCAGGGTGGCGTCTGCGACATCCGCGATACCGACTTTTTGAGCAGAAGCGACCCCCGGGAGGATCATATTTGGTTTTAACAGCATACCATGCAGATCCACCCGCTGTTCCATCAATTGCCTGAACAATTCCTGCAACACCTTTTCCGTGACTTCAAAACACCGTTCCATCGAATGATTACCATCCATCAGTACCTCCGGTTCGACAATCGGCACCATCGCCGCTTCCTGGCAGAGCGCGGCATACCGGGCAAGGTCAAGCATATTTGCGTCGATACAGCCTTTACTTGGAATATCCGTGCCTATCCGAATGACCGCCCGCCACTTGGCGAACCGCAATCCGAGTCCCCTGTACTTGGCCAGCCGACCCCGGAGAGTATCGAGACCGCGGGTCATGCTTTCATTGGGGAATCCTGCCAGGTTAACGGTGCCTTCATCGACCTTTATGCCAGGCATAACGCCGGCGGCGGTCAATACTTCTAGAAATGAAATGCCCTCTCTTGTTGACTGGTATACTGTTTCATCGGATAGGATCGCGCCGCTCAGGTGATGCCCCAGCCCGGGTGTCGTTACGATTAGCTCCCGATAAGCCCTGCGATAATCTACGGTCGGGGGCAAGCCAATCTTTTTAAAGCGGTTGTTGATGCTGGTCGTACTTTCATCCATGGCCAGCAGGCCCTTATCACCCGCCATCAGCTCGGCGGCTGTTGCTATAAGGTCTAGATTTTTCATTTTTTCAATAGTGCCTTTGCGCGTTTCACTACGTTGTCGACCGTAAAACCATATGTTTCGTAAAGGACTTCCGCCGGCGCCGACTTCCCATAGGTTTTCATACCAAGCATGTCGCCTTCATCGGTGATATACTCGCGCCAGCCCATCGGAGACGCCATCTCGACAGCCAAACGCCGCTTAATGGCTCTTGGAAATACCGTTTCCTTATAAGCGGTATCCTGCTGCTCGAACAGCTCCCAGGAAGGCATGCTGACTACCCGGGAAGCGATGCCCTCTTTTTCAAGAATCTCCTGTGCCTGCAATATCAGCGCGACTTCCGAACCCGTTGCCATCAGGATCAGCTCCGGCGTCTTGCTCGCTTCCGAAAGGATATACGCCCCCTTTTCCAGGTTGCCGGCTTTCGCATATTTATCCTGGTCGATCACCGGAAGACCCTGCCGGGTAAATACAAGCACTACGGGCCCGTCCTTGTGTCTTACCGCCACCCGCCAGGCCTGTGCCGTCTCGTTTGCATCCGCAGGACGGATGACCGTGATGCCGGGGATACAACGAAGGGAGATCAGCTGTTCGACCGGTTGGTGGGTCGTACCGTCCTCACCCAGACCGATGCTATCATGCGTATAGACGATGATGGGGCTTATTTTCATGATGGCTGCCAGCCGGATAGGCGGCCGCATGTATTCGGAGAAAAGCAGGAAAGTAGCGCCAAACGGCTTGACTCCTTTTGTCAATGCCATACCATTGAGGATCGATCCCATGCTGTGTTCCCGGACCCCGAAGTGGAGATTGCGCCCGTTCCTGTTTTCGTTCGTAAAAGATTCAAAATCGTTCAAATTTGTTTTGGTAGATGGGTTGAGATCCGCAGAGCCGCCTATGAAGTTTGGGATCTTTCCCGCAATGATTTTCAACACGCTTGCCGAGGCGTCCCTTGTCGCCATTTTTTTCTCGCCGGCTGCAAAAACAGGCAGCGCCTTTTCCCAGTCGTCCGGAAACTCGCCATTGGCTGCGGACACAAACTCCTCCGCCAGCTTGGGGTACTTAATGGCATAGTCCGCAAAGAGCTTTTGCCATTTTGCTTCGGTGGCGATACCCCTTTCCCCTGCCTTGCGATAATATTGCAATACTTCATCGGGTAGCACAAAGGACTTTTCTCTGTCAAATCCAAAAAAGTCCTTGACAAGTTTTACCTCCTCTGTTCCAAGCGGAGACCCATGGGAATCTGCCTTCCCCGACTTATTTGGACTACCATACCCGATAAGCGAGCGCACCCGGATCAGAGAGGGCCGCTGGATCTCGGCTTTTGCATTGACCAGGGCCAGGGACACTGCGTGGAGGTCATTGACGTCCGATACCGATTGCACATACCAGCCATAGGCTTCAAAACGCTTGCCCACGTCCTCGGTAAAGGCGAGGTCCGTATTACCTTCGAGGGAGATATGGTTGTCGTCATACAGATAGATCAAATTGCCCAGCCGCAAATGCCCGGCGAGAGAGGCTGCTTCCGATGTAACGCCTTCCATAAGGTCGCCGTCACTGCAGATCACATAGATGTGATAATTGAAGATCGGAAAGCCGGGTTTATTATAACGCGCAGCCAACTCTTTCTGGGCGATCGCCATGCCCACCGCATTGGCAAAACCTTGGCCCAGTGGACCCGTCGTGGTCTCGACACCAGGCGTAAGCCTATACTCAGGATGGCCCGGCGTCTTGCTGTTCAACTGACGGAACTGTTGAATATCGTCCAGCGTCAGGTCATAACCCGTGAGGAATAAAAAATTATATAACAGCATACAAGCGTGTCCGGGAGACAGAATGAATCTGTCCCGGTTGGCCCATCCCGGGTTCTTAGGGTTGTAATTCATAAACTGTGTCCACAATACGTGCGCCATTGGTGTCAGCGCCATAGGTGTCCCCGGATGACCCGATTTGGCATGCTGGACAGCATCGACAGCCAACACCCGGACGGTATTGATCGCAAATGTTTGAAAGTCCATGTCTTTTAAGTCCATGTTAGTTGTTTAACCGTTCATTATTTCTTGTTTCTTCCGTCGCCTTTCTAACAAGGGTATCACCTTCTTTCAAGTCACCGTAAATCTCCGTGCTGTCGTGTACCGTCCTCCCCTGCTGGATACGCACCCATCGCGCAAAGCCCCCCGAATCCTTTACAATAAAACTCCCTTCATACGAGTTGATAACCGCAGTCTTTGGAACAACAAACACCGCCTTTGCCGATACCAGGGGAATCGTGATCTCCGCGACCATGCCTGGCAAAAGGTCTTTGTCGGTATTGTAGACATCCATTTCGATTCGTTGCGATCTCAGCCTGGTGTCAAGGGCGCCTGCCATCCGGCTGATATGGGCCGTAAATTTCTCTCCCGGTATTGAGTTTATGGTAAACCCGATATTCCCTTTCTCTTTCAGATAGATCGAATAGGCATCGGGGACCGCCACTACCAACCGGAGTTTACTTTGCTCTTCCAACGAAAAAATTGGATTTTCCGACCCTTTTCCCGATGGTCCCGTATAGGCCCCCGCGCTTACACCTCTTGCCGTGACAATACCGTCAAAGGGAGCACGGATCTCCAGGTAATTTTCAAATGCCAAGATCTCCTTATAGGCAGCCTGCGACGATTCGTAGATCGCCTGATCGGATCTCATCTTTCCCAGCGCAAGGTCAAGATCGTTGGGGGAAATAATCCCCTCGCTCTTACTCGCCTCAAACAGGCGGTCATAATTAGCCTTACTCGCTATATAGACCGCTTCGGTTGACTTTATCCTTGAATCAGCCCCCGCCAGTTGTGACGAAATTTCCGGGGCCTCCATGATGGCTAGCAACTGGCCTGTCCTTACTTCTGTTCCGACATCCGCGTACAGTTGCTTTACAAAGCTGTTGATCTTCGCGTAAAGATCCACTTGCTGGAAGGCCTGTAGCTCCCCGGTGATCACCAGGCTCGAGGACAAGCCGCCCTTATGTAGTATAAAGCCTTCTGTTTTCGGGACAGCGACTTTCTGACCTTTGTCGGCCATGTTGTCTTTAGCCTGGTTCGCATCGACATGGCAGCCCTCGATAAATACGCAAATAATGACCGGAATAAACAAATGAAGAGTGTAAGTGTATCGTTTCATGATCTGTTCAGATTAAAGTTGTGTATGTCCTGTTCCGTCAAAAAAGGCGCTTGCAGTATCCTCAGGATCAAGCGACGGCGACTGGACCGTAGTTTTTTGCTGGACCCAGATAAAGACCAGCGGCAGCACAATCAATACAGCAAATGTCGAGGCGAACAATCCACCGATCACCGCCCTGCCCAAAGGCGATACCTGTCCACCACCCTCCCCCTCTCCAATGGCCGTCGGCAGCATACCCACAAACATCGCCAGACTCGTCATGATGATCGGCCGGAGACGGATCGTCGCTGCTTCTTTGGCCGATTCGGCCGCGTCCCGGTTTGCAAGACGTAGTTTTTCAGCGTTGGTGATCAATAATACCGCGTTCGAGATTGAGACCCCTACCGACATGATAATACCCATATAGGACTGCAGGTTTAAGGTCGAGCCCGTGATCTTTAAAGCAAGGAGCGCCCCCATCACCACGGCCGGTATTGTCGCCAGCGTCACAAGTGAAACCTTAAATGATTGGAAATTTGCCGACAACATTAAAAACACCACTACCACGGCGACCAGCAAGCCCGTCTGCAGACTATCAAAAGTGTCCGTCAGCACAGTCGTCAACCCGATAGGCTCGACGAACAATCCTCGGGGCAACGCTCCCAGGTGTTGAATAGCCCGCCTTATATCCGCCGCTGCGGCACCCAAATCCTTGTGTGAAGTATTCGCCGTTACCGTCACATATGGTAGTGTTCCCAGGTCGTCATCTTCTCCATAAGTTGTATCCGGAATGACCGAGGCAACATCGCTAAGCATCGGCCGGTAAGAATTCCGCAACACCGGCACCTGTTTCAAATCATCCAGACTGCTGATTTTAGCCGGAGGTATCTGGACCTGGACGTTGTAGGAAAGGCCGACCACCTGGTCGATCCAAATGTTTTTTTCCGTGTACCTCGAGGAGGAGGTTGCAGGGACCAGCGCCTGGGAAATACTATTCATATCCACCCCCAACTGCGCCGCCTTTATACGATCAACATCGATGTCGAACGCCGGGTAATGCACCGGCTGCCCGATCTGGGCATCCCGGATATAGCCGAGCTTGTCCAATTCCGAGATCAACTTATAGGCGTACACCACGTTCGTCTTTTTGTTTCGCCCTGCCAGCCGCACTTCGATCGGCGTCGGCGATCCCTGGCTTAAAATCTTTTCGGTCAGTTCGATTGGTTCAAATGACAGTTTGCTATGGGGCAGCACCGCATTTATCCTCGCCCTGAGCCTGTCCTTAAAGTCATCCATGTCCGGGTGATAGTCTTTCAACCCCACCTGGAACACCGCTTCATGCGGACCGGCAGTAAAGAGATAGATCGGGTTCAGGGAGAGCAGCGAGGGGTGCATGCCGATATAGACAGAAGATATCGCCACATGCTTCTTTCCGGCAAGGCCATCCAGCTCACCCAGAATGGTCAGGACATCCTTCTCTGTCTCTTCGATGCGCGTTCCATCCGGATCGCGCAGCCGTAGTTGAAACTGGCTCGAGTTTACCTTTGGCAGCACATCCTTCCCAATACCGCTCAACAGGAAATAGGATGCCCCGATCGTGATCGCCAGATATGCAACAACTACCACCTTATGCCGTGGGATCAGATGGGTCAACATCCCCGCAAACCGGCCCCTAAACCTTTCGAATCCACCCGGCCCTTTTTTCTCTTTTTTGGGCTGAGCCCGTATCAACCAGTTTGCCATGATCGGCACAAAGGTCTGTGCGAGGAAATAGGATACGATCATACAAAACCCAATAGCCAGCGCAAGAGGCAGAAACAGCGCACCCGGTATACCCGTCATCGTGAATGCCGGTGCAAACACTGCCAAGATACAAAGCAGAATAAGCAGCTTCGGATAGGCAATTTCCGAACAGGCATCCCAGACCGCCCTCGCCTTCTGTTTTCCTAAATCCAGGTGCCGATGGATATTTTCGATAGTTACTGTACTCTCATCCACCAGTATCCCGATCGCCAGTGCAAGCCCGCTTAGCGTCATGATATTGATCGTCTGTCCGAACAGCTTCAGAAACAATACTCCCGAGATGACCGCTGTCGGTATCGTCAGGATAACGATCAACGCAGCCCGTCGATCGCCAAGAAACAATAGCACCATAATTCCTGTAAGGAGGGCACCGATCGCACCCTCCTTTACAAGGCTCTTCACCGCATTAATCACATACACTGATTGATCAAATTCATAGGAGATCGAGACGTCTTCGGGCAGCGTAGCCTTTATTCTTGGTAATATCGCTTTCAGCCTTTTCACCACGTCCCAGGTCGATGCATCCGACGCTTTTGCCACCGTGATATAGACCGAGCGCTTTCCATTGATCAGTGCATAACCCACAATTACGTCAGCTCCGTCCTTTGCTGTTGCAACATCCTTCAGATAAAGATTGTCTACACTCCCCTTAAATAATGGAATATTTTCAAAATCTTGGACAGTTTTCAGGTTGTTGTTCGTAGGCGTCAAATAATTATATTTTCCGATCATGACATTTCCCGAAGGCGCTGTCTGGTTATTTATCCGGATCGCCTCGACGATCTGATCCGGTGTAATATTATGCGCCCGCATCGCAACCGGGTCAACATTTATCTCTATTGTGCGTGGGCTCCCGCCAAAAGGTAGCGGGGCGATCAACCCGTGTACGGCGGTGAAAGCCGACCGGACATATACGTTCGCCAGGTCCTGCAGTTCCGTATTGCTCCGTGTGGGGCTGCTCAATACAAGCTGCCCGACCGGCAGGGACGAGGCGTCAAAACGAAGTACAAACGGAGCCTGTGACCCCGGCGGAAATAATATCTGAACCCTATTCGATAACGCGGTGATCTCCGCTGCCGCCTGAGCCATATTCGTGCCCTCGTAGAAGGTGATCTTGATGAGCGTAAGCCCTTGAATATTCCGGGTCTCGATGTTCTTTATCCCGTTTGCCAGCAGTAACGCATTGATGTACTGTTTTGCAAAATAAGCCTCCATCTGATCGGGTGTATAACCGCTGAACGGATGGGCAATATAGATGACCGGCAGGTTCATCTGCGGAAAGATATCGACCTTAATGCTTTTTATGGCACTAACTCCAAAGAAGAAAAGGCCGGCAACAAGTACAAGGATCGATATGGGGTGACGTAAGGCTGCTTTTATTAGTTTCATTGCTTGTTAAAATTCATTCATAAAGATGGAGATATCGCCCTGTGCCGCGGCCTTTAACAACAACGCTTGCCAAACGTTGATATGTGAAATGGCCTGATCCGTTTCGGCCCGGTACAATTCATACAATGCCTGTGTGACATCCGTGATATTGCTAAGCCCTATCTTGTACATCAGGGAGCGCTGCCGATAAGAATCGTTCGCCGCCTTTATCTGTGCCGGCGTTTCGCGGAGGCTTGCAAGTGCATTGGCCATTTTCTCCGACGATAACTGTTGCTGTGCGAGCAATTCCTGTTTTGCAAGATCATATTCGTTCTGCAGTGCCTTTGACTGGAAGGCTTGGGAATTTGCCTGTTGTTCAAACCGGAACAGCGAGGTAAAGTTCCAGGTCAGAGCAACTCCCACTACATAATTTGTCCTCGAGGGCCAGACCCCATCCCAATAATTTGTCGAATAACCATTTTCGCTGCCATTGTAAGCAGATCCAAAATCCGACGCGCGGGTCTGATAGACGCCAAACAACGAAAATGCCGGGTATTTAAACGTTTTTGTATACTTCACGGCTTCCTCGTTTGCCACTACCCTGCTCCGATAAAACTGCAATACCGGGTGTTTGTCACCAATAACCTCAGAAGCCCCGTAATTCATCGGTAACAGATTCATAAACACCGAGTCCAGGGTAAACGCTTTTTGCGAGGGAACTCCCAACAATACTGCCAATCGGCTGGCCTGCTCGTCCGTCGCATCCTGCGCACGCAATAAGGCGATCTGGGCGCCGGCAACTTCTGCTTCCGCCTGGGAAGAATCGACCCCGGCTATTAGCCCATGGATCGCCCGGCCAAGAACCACCGTTTTCAGCGTTTCAGTCCGGACAAGATTAGCCTGTTCGACGCGAACCAGGTATTGCGCCGTCAACAGGTTCAAATAAGCCGCCGACACCCTTATTTGCAATTGAAATTCCTCCTGCACCTTGTCACTCGCAGCCCTTTCATGGATCTTCTCGGAAACCTTTATTCGTTCCCTTGTTTTTCCAAACGCAAAAAAGTCCCAGTTTACGTTTGCCAGGTATAACCCGCCGAATCCGGCATTCCAGTTTTGATGTGCTCCTACGGGTCCTGCGGACGCCACACCATACCCATAAGAAGCGTTCGCAGGCCCGTTCTGGCCATTTACCGTTCCAAAATCCTGCTGCCCGGAAAAGATAATGTCCGGGAGCGCCTCATTCCGCGCCTCTTTTATCGCTGCGTTCGAAGAATGAAGGAGATTGTTCTTTGCCTTTATCGAAGGATAATTCTCCAGGGCAGCCTGAACAGCATCTTTAAGGGAGATCACCTGCGCTTGCCCCGGAAAAGAGAAAAACCCGGTATAGACAAAAAGCAAGAACAAATATGCTAAATAGATTTTCATCGTCCTCTTTTGTTATTATTTCATTTGCCTGTTTGACACGGATCTGTCCTTACTGCCTGTTATTAAACGCTGCGAAGGCCTGGTCCGGCGAAGAGAGATAGAAGCGATAGAATTCCTCAGTCTGACAGACGCGGATCTCAACGTTGTCTGCTTCCAGTCCCTCTAGCAAGGCTTCGGCGACTATAACCGGCTTGATCCCCTTGTGGCCGTTGACTCCGGCAGAGAATTCGGTATCCACCAGGGGCGGCATTAATTCAAAGACCTTGACACTTGTTTCAGCCAGCAAATAGCGAAGGCTGAGCGTATAGCTGTGGAGCGCCGCTTTACTGGCAGCATAAGTGGGAAGGCGGACGCTGGGCGCAATGGCCACAATAGAGGTTACATTGACGATAGCAGCTTCGGGCTGGCGACGCAATAAGGGCAGCAATTTTTCATTTAGCCGGATGATCGATAAAAAATTAGTCTGTATTTCCTCGGTTGCCTTGCTGAAGCCATCCACACCGTCACCTGTTACATTGTACACAAACGCCTTACCTGCGTTGTTGACGACGATATTTAGGTCGGGGTGTTTCGCATACAAGTGTTTCACCAGCTCATCCACTTCTTGCCCACAGGAGACGTCGCTGGCAATTGCCGTCACGTCCTTTAGCTTTGCTGCGGCCTCCTTGAGCCTTCGTTCGTTGCGACCCGTGATAATCACTTTGTTTTCGGTGCTGAACAATTTCGCGATCTCGAAACCGATCCCGGCACTTCCGCCGATAATCAGTATTTTGTTGTTTGTCGATTTCATTCCTGTTGTGTTGTTTATACCGATAGGTGTATTTTCTTAGCGAAGTGACCTGAATCCCGCCCGCAATTCTTCGGTAAAGAGCTTGGGCTGCTCCCATGCCGCAAAGTGTCCGCCTTTCTCCACCTCATTGAAATAGATCAGCTTAGGAAAAGCCCGCTCTGTCCAGCTCCTGGGAGCAGGATAGAGTTCATCGGGGAAGACACTCACGGCAACTGGGATGGTGATGCCCTTAACATTGAAATAGCCGAATTTGCCAAAATTCTCCCAATAGAGCCGGGCGCCGGAAAGTGCCGTGCCCGTCAACCAGGTGATAGTGATGTTGTCCAGTACGTCGTCTCGCGTGAGCCCTTCTGACCCTCCGTTAAACACGCGAGTGATCATCGCGTAGCTGCGTGTGTCATGATCAAGGAAATAAGCCGCCAGACCCACCGGGGAATCCATGATACCATACAAAGTCTGCGGGCGCAATCCCATCTGGAATCCGTAGGCGATGCCTTTTTGGTATACAAACTGCAAACGGTCGTAAGCGAGCTTTTCCTCGTCTGAGAAACTTGCCGGCGCGGGTGCGCCAGAAAAAGCAGCCTTATCTATGTCGTTCGGGAAGATGCCAGGCATATTCGTGTGGATGCCCAGCAATCCCGGAGGCGCAAGTAGCGCCATTTGCTCAGTGATGACCGCTCCCCAATCCCCCCCTTGCGCCACGTATTTTGTATAGCCGAGGCGTCTCATCAACTCTATCCAGGCCTGTGCGATGTGCCGGGGGTCCCACCCCGTAGCACTTGGCTTACCGGAAAAACCATAGCCCGGCATGGAAGGAATGACCACGTCAAATGCGTCCTCCTCCTTCCCGCCATAGGCCGTTGGATTGACGAGCGGATCGATGATCTTCATCTGTTCGATGATCGAGCCGGGCCAACCATGGGTGATAATGATCGGCAACGCATTCTTGTTGTTCGAGCGAACGTGTATAAAATGAATGTCAAGTCCGTCGATGGTGGTAATAAATTGAGGGTAGGAATTAAGCTTCCGTTCTACCTTCCGCCAGTCATACCCAGTCGCCCAGTATTTCGCCAGCGCCTTCATCGTCGCGAGTTGCACGCCCTGGGTGGCATCGGCAACGGTCTCCTTTTCGGGCCATTTTGTGGCCACGATACGGCGGTGTAAGTCGTCCAGATCGGCTTGAGATGCGTGGAATTGAAAGGGCCGAATGGCTTCGTTGGAAGCAGGGAGGGCAGACTCTTCCGGCTGCGCATTGCTTGATTGGCATTGCATCATACCGTCGCCTATCACCAAGGCAAGGAAAAGACTTCTTATGCTATTTTTCATTGTTCTGGCCTTTTGATTAGAAATGTTTCGTATTCGCAAACCCATTTCTATGCCACTCATAAATAGCTAAATATCATCTCCTTGCATTTCAAAAAAAGTGCGCGGGCGTCTATATTTCACCATAGTGAGGCGAGCGCCGACGAAATGTCGTCATTGCAAAAAACGGAAGACCGTGCGGCAAGAAAAAATGCGGGATTTTGTATTTTAAAAAAAAGTGCCGAATTTTATTAGACTCCTGACATCCCCGATTAATCCCTTGACCGGACTACAAAACAAGGCCCTCTCCTTACATATCCCTGTGATAGATTTTTACGGTGTAAACGACATTACGACAGATGAGCACGCTGTACCAAAATATCATCCACAGCCTCGGCTATTTACTAAAGAATGGCCTATCATATAAGCTGATCGTATTGGGTTTATTGCAATTTTTGCCGATATCGAAGGTGCAGGCCCAAGATCCTCCTACCGAATCTTTTTCGGAATTGATTTCCATGATGAAGATTAGTAAGCCGGACACCAACCGGATATGCCTGCAATTGAAGCTGGGTTGCTACTATTTTTTTAAGCCGAACGGGTCCGACAGCGACCGTGACAGTGTTATCTATTATTTCAATCAGGCAACACAGTTAAGCGATGTCCTTCATGAGATTGACTGGAAATACAGAACCCTGGAACTTACCGGCTGCTACTTTTTGGCAACAGGCGATCTGCACCGTTGTACACAGTGCTTTATGAGCGCAATCGCCTATTACCATCAAACCGGAAATATCAAAAAAGAGGCGAGGGGCTGGACCTGGCTTGCTGATATCATCGATGGTCAAATGGAGATCGGGCATCGAGAGGATAAGATTGGGTATTTGCAACATGCAGCCGCATTGGATTTGCAATGCCATCAGGAAGGGGAGGCCAAAAGGATGGTAACAGCGATTGCCGACCGCGAAATTGCCAATAATGAGGCGGACCGGGCTGAAAAGGGAATGTTGCAAGTTTTACCCCAATTCAAAGCCTTGGGGTACTACAAAATTGATGAGATTTATCTTTTACTTTTCGAAATTGAGTTTGCAAAAGGCAACTATTACCGGGCCATGTCCTATTGCACCGAGGCATTAGGGAACATGAAACGCGGCGGAGATTCTGGGCGCGCGTGGCAATTTTACTACAACATGGCCTCCTGCAATAATGCAATAAAAAACAAAAAAGAAGCCCTGGCGTGGATAAGGAAAGCGGTGCTTGTTGAAAAAAGATCCTTCGGAATACGATATTTTTATATTCAAATCCTCTTGTCAATTGACAGTACGGAAGAAGCGCGTATAGCCCTAAACGAGTTTTCAAAAATGGGAACCACCCGTTCCCTGTCCGACTCTCAATTCGAATGCAAGTCGCGGGCGCTGTATTACGACAAAACAAATAAGGACGATCTGGCTATCCGATACAACAATACGTATTTGGAGCTTACTAGTCGGTTACGTGGTTCAGGCGGTAGTCAGCAGTATTACAACGCATGCTACCTGTCAGGCAATTTCGCCATTGCAGACAGCTATCTGAAAATTAACCAGCCAGCGAAAGCGAAAAAGCATATTGATAATATCGGTACGGTATTAAAAAATGCGAGCTCTCCTCTGGAACCCGGTCTTTGGGTATCTTATTATGACAAATTATATCGATATGACATCGCGATTGGCAATTATCGGGACGCAGCAGCCAATTTGAAGCGACATAACGAGATACAAGATTCGGTTTTCACGGCGGATAAGGAGAAGCAGATTGCTGAACTGAATATCCAATATGAAACAGCTCAGAAAGAACAATCCATAAAGGATCTGCATAATCTGGGCGACTTGCAGCAGGCAAGATTGGAAAAAGCCAGTTTGCAAAGAAACATTACTATTGGCGGTGTAGTCTTGCTATTAATCATAGCAGGCATCGCTTATAACGGATACCTGCACAAGCAGCGGAGTAATCTGCAATTGCTCGCCAAGCAACAACAGATCAATGCTCAGAACACGACATTGCAGCATTTGCTTACTGAAAAGGAATGGCTGCTAAAGGAAGTTCACCACCGGGTAAAAAATAATTTGCATACGGTCATCTGTCTGTTGGAAGCGCAGGGGCGACGTCTTGAAAAAGATGCCCTAAAGGCGATAGAGAATAGTCAACACCGGATTTACGCCATGTCCCTGATCCATCAGAAATTGTATTTGTCCGACGATATCCGGACAATCGATATGGCTGAATATATTCCGGAATTGATTCGGTCTCTCGCAGAAGGGTTTGGCACTTCAGATCAAATCAGATTCAACGTAAAAATCGACGCGATAAGTCTTACGCTTTCACATGCCATTCCCCTTGGACTCATTATCAATGAGGCAGTAACTAATTCGATTAAATACGCTTTTCCGAACGGCAGAGAAGGAGAAATTACCATGTCAATGATCGCTCATGGTGAGGTTATACAATTGGAAATGGCCGACAATGGTATTGGGATGCTACCCATCGATCTCGAAACCGAGCCCGAGTCGATGGGGTTGCGGTTAATGAAGGGCTTAAGCGCCGACATTGGTGCTGATATTAGATTTGACGTTGGCGACGGAACCAGGATAACCATATTATTTAAACCGGATGAGCTGAATGAGGTCGATAACCATTTAATATCATCGCAGAGCAAGGAGACGTATGCATGAATACCCGAATACTTATTGTTGAAGATCAATTTATTGAAGCTGATAACCTGAGGTCTATCCTTAGAAATGCCGGTTATATTGTCGGTAAAATGGCGCGTTCGGTGAATGAAGGACTCCAAATTCTTGAAGAGGAAATCCCTGACATGGTATTACTCGACATCAGCTTAAGAGGTGAATTATCAGGAATTGAGCTTGCTAAGATCCTGAAAGACAGAAACATTGCATTTGTATATTTGTCGGCCAATTCAAACAAGCAAATTCTGGACGCTGCCAAGGCAACCAAACCCTACGGCTTTCTGGTAAAGCCTTTTCGCGAAAAGGATGTATTGGTCATGCTCGATATTGCCTGGTATTTACATCGGCAAAACCGGGAATCGTTTGACCCCGTTAAGCGCGCTGCGACTTTGCTGGCCGGTGATGAGCTTAAGGAAATTATCGGAAAGAGCGAATGCATGCGCGAAGTAATGGACAATGTTAATATAGTGGGCGCTTCCGACATTTCCGTATTGATCTTGGGTGAAAGTGGTACAGGGAAGGAGCTCATCGCACAAAGTATTCATAGGCTCTCTTCTCGAAAAGAAAAGGCCTTTGTGCCGGTAAACTGTGGCGCATTGCCGTCGAGCCTGATTGAATCGGAGCTATTCGGGCACGAAAAGGGTTCCTTTACGGGAGCGACAGATAAAAGAACCGGAAAGTTTGAACAGGGCAACGAAGGAACGGTGTTTTTGGATGAGATTGGCGAGCTGCCCATGGATATGCAGGTCAAGTTGCTTAGAGTATTGCAGGAAAAGGAGGTGGAGCCGCTGGGAGGCAAGAAAAGAAAGGTCAATGTCCGTATCATCGCTGCCACCAATCGCAACTTGGAAGAAGAAATCTCAAAAGGCAGATTTAGACTCGATTTATATTATCGGCTGAATGTTTTCCCAATCACAGTGCCTCCATTACGCGAACGTAAGGAAGACATTGTATTGTTAGCCAAACACTTTGTGAATATTTATGCCCATAAGGAAAATAAGGTGATTACCGGGGTAGATGATCATGCGATACAGACCATGCTCCATTATGACTGGCCGGGCAATATAAGGGAGTTGGAAAACCTGATGGCAAGAACTGTTTTATTGACCAATGGCCCGATTGTCAATTCACTAAAATTACCCTTTCAGAGTTCACCCCTTGAAAACCCGGTTGCCGCGACCGTGCAGCAAGGCTATATAAAAACAATGACTGAGAATGAACGCGATCATATTTTGTCTGTGCTTAAAGGATGCAATTGGAAAATACACGGAAAGGGCGGCGCTGCAGAAATATTGGATCTTAATCCATCTACGCTCAAATCGCGGATGGCAAAATTGGGCATCGAGAAAAAATTCCTCAAGTCCGATAGCAAATAGACATCACCAACCGCTATAATCCATTTCGAAATCACTCGATGCTCGCCATATTCTGTTCCACCTTCGGTTTAGTATCCAGCTTATACCATTCCTTCGCATACGGCTTCAGCAGCTTGTCCGCTGCCGCCGGCCCCCAACTCCCCGCAGAATAGAACTGCAGCAGCTTACCTGGTGCATTCTTCCACGCATTCAGTATCGGCATTACGATCTTCCAGGCCGTCTCTATCTGGTCCGTACGCATAAACGACGTCGCATCGCCCTCCAGCACATCCAGCAACAAGGTCTCATACGCCTCCGGCAACGACTGTGATATTCCATCCGTATACATGAAATCCATCTCCCGGGTCACAAGCTTCATTTCCAGTCCCGGTACTTTGCTCTCGAACCCCAATTTGATCTCCAGCTCGGGCTGAATACTGATCACCAGGCGATTTGGAATCGAGACATGCTTGAAGATCTTATACGGGCTATCCTTGAATTGGATCATGATCACTGACGACTGCCGGGGCATTGACTTTCCTGTCCGCACAAAGAAGGGCACACCCTTCCACCGCTCACTGTCGATAAAGAACCGTGCGGCCACAAAGGTCTCGGTATTCGAATCCGGAGCCACCTGCGCCTCCTGCTGGTAACCGAGCCGCGGCTGCCCCTGCACCTCCCCCGCCGTATACTGAGCCCGGACTACATTCTTGAACACCTGCTCTGAAGTCATCATCCGGATAAGCTTTAGCATCTTCACCTTACTGTCCCGGATCGCCTCCGCCTCATACGCTTTCGGACAATCCATGGCGATCATGCACAACAACTGCAAAAGGTGATTCTGGATCATATCCCGCAAGGCACCGCTGCTGTCGTAATACCCGCCCCGCTTGCCCACGCCAACCTCCTCCGCAACGCTGATCTGGATATGATCGATGAAATCCTTGTTCCACAGCGGCTCGAAGAGATAATTCCCAAACCTAAAGGCCGCAATGTTTTGTACCATCTCCTTTCCGAGGTAGTGATCGATATGATAGATCTGCTTTTCTATGAACCGCTTGGTCAGGTGTCTATTCAGCTTCCTGGCGGATTCGAGATCGGTACC
>Ga0206895_1068_pt1 | contig 29742 bp, 20 predicted proteins | sample Alteio_BWOrgHeat_51_FD_152967 | JGI IMG/M metagenome (GOLD analysis project Ga0206895, IMG submission 152967) | Enriched cells from forest soil in Barre Woods Harvard Forest LTER site, Petersham, Massachusetts, United States -... | ecosystem: Environmental > Terrestrial > Soil > Temperate forest >...
CCATCACATCCGTCCGCCGGCTGTCCAGATGCCCGCTGATAATGAAAATGCGATTGTCACTTGCATCCGCGCCTTTCAACGTCGCCATCACATTCCCGAGATTGATGTCGCTCTTCACCCGCCGCCCGTCCGCCGGGTAGATCGTCGTATCGATCACCGCTGTCAACCTTCCACCCGAGACGGCCGCAAATTCCCTGAACTTCATCAGCACCCAATTGCGCGCAGCGCCAATCCCCTTGGCCCTGTCCGTGACGGAACTAACTGTGCTCCTTGTCCCAAAAGATACCATCGTTTTGATATATGACTGCAGGGAATCTGCGTTGACCTCTTTGACCATCCCCGAAATCTCGGGGTCCCGGTCTATCGTCGTCTGGGATTGAGCCGGAATAAGGGCTCCAGCAAAAAGCATGGTAAGAACAAGCGTTTTCATTTATTCGAATGATTTTGGGGCATCAAGTTAATGTAATACCCACACACTACGTGAATTATTAGTATGACCATACGAAGATTGTTAGTTGCAGTCTTCATGATTAACTGCTAAAGGATTTATATCTTTCCTACAGAGTACTTTATATAAAAACCAAATCAACTGTAAATGAGAAGACCACTACTCGCGGTCTTGGCTATCCTCTTTGTCTGCTTACAAGGGATGGCCCAGACAATCACTATTACCGGCAAGGTCTCTGATGAAAAAGGCGCATCCGTCGCCGGAGCCACCGTTACCGAAAAAGGAACCCGCAACGCCACCACGACAATCGATGACGGCACGTTTACCCTACAGGTAAAGAACAAAGCAAAACTCATCATCAGCTACGTCGGCTACGAACCCTATGAGGTCGAAGCAAAGGCAGGCCTGAAGGTCTCACTTGTACCCAGCAGTCAGGCGCTCACCGATGTCGTCGTCACCGGTGTGGGCGTTGCCACCAGCAGAAAGAAAGTTCCGATCGACGTCGCTACCGTGTCCAACAAGGACTTTGCACCCAGCGTTACCACCAACGTCCAGCAAGCCCTGGATGGACAGGTCGCCGGCGCAAACGTCCAGCAAACCAGTGGCACACCCGGCGCTGGATTCAACATCATCCTGCGGGCCGTCAACAGCCTCGACAACGCCAATCCGCTCATCATGGTCGATGGCGTACAAATGAATAACCTCAATGCGCTCGACCCCTCGGTCGTGGACCATATCGAAGTCGTCAAAGGCCCGGCCGGCGGCATGCTCTATGGTGCCCAGGGCGCCAACGGCGTTGTCCAGATCTTCACAAAGAAGGGAACGCTAAACGGCAAAATGAATATCACCGCCGTCTCCAAGGTCAGCGTAGACAATATCCTGAAGGGAAATCACCAGATCATTAGCAACCACCATCACTTCGTTACCGACGCCAATAACAACATATTGGACGCCACCACCAACCCGGTAGCAAAAGATGCGACGGGAATCTGGACCGATCCCCAGGTGCCCATTGCCACGGCGGCCGGTAACGCCTTCGTGACAAATGATAAGACCTATAATCTCCCTACATTCGATCATATAAAACAGGGTTTCCGCCAGGCAATGACCTTTACGAATTCCGTTGTCATGACGGGCGGCACCCAGACAGTCGACTATGCCGTGACCGGTTCCCAGCTAAATCAGCAGGACGTACTGAGCAATGCCTTCAGCCGCTCAAACGTTACGGTCAACCTCGGTATCCATCCGTTTAAAGGCTTTACCATCCGAACGATCACCCAGGGGATCGCAGGCTACCAAAACCTCCTGAACGGTAACCGGTTCAACCTGCTGACCGCCTACAACTTCATCGATTTTACCTGGAAGGATTCGACAGGCCACTTCCCGATGAAAACGAACAACTCAAACGGCGGCCAAAACACCCTCTCTGAAAACCAGTGGCACCATCAGGACCATCAGTCGCTCGAACTCTTTCAAACTTTTGATATCAATTACAAGTTCCCGCGTTTCCTTGAGTTCGATGTCAAATACGGTCTCGACTACAATACCGACGATTACACCAGTTTTTGGCAAAATCAAACTCCCAGCCTCCAGACTATCAAGTACAACATCTATTGGGGGCCAAGCCCGAACGGAGCGCTGGAAGATGAGTTTACGAGAACCTTCTTCCAAAACGGCCTTTATTCCGCCTTCGTCCGCACCGACTGGGCCAAGGATTTCCACTCCCGGCTGCCTGTCACGACGACTACGGAGTTTGCCTATGATTACCGCAAAACCGATTACCGGCAATATTATGCGGAAGGTGTAGGTCTGCCGGTATATCCTCCGGCTTACATCAACGGTGCCACCACAAAGACCTCCGGCGACAATTATGCCGGTGAGATCACTTATGGTTTCCTGGTCAACCAGACGATCGATTGGGGCAACCTGTTCGGGATATCCGGCGGCGTACGTTCCGACTACGGCAGCGCATTCGGCGCCGCTTATAAGGCAGCCACCTTCCCCCGCGGAACCGTCTATTTCAGACCCTCCGAACTCATGGAGTCCCAGCAAGGCTGGCTGAAAGATTGGAAGGTCCGCGCGGCTTACGGCGCAGCAGGTCTCCAGCCAGGAGACTATGACCGTCAGGTTACGCTGACCTCGGCGACACTGGGTTCGGGCGTTGCGCTGGCCCTCCAGTCAGTGGCGACCAATGCCAACCTGATCCTTTCCACCAACTATGAGCTGGAAGTCGGAACGGACGCAACCCTTTCACCGTTCCAGGGTGAATGGGTTTCCAAATTGATATTGAACGCAAGCTACTGGCATCATAAAACCAACAGCGCGTATCAGGTAGCTCAGGTAGCCCCGTCAACGGGCTACGCTGCCAGGATAGATAACCTGAGCACCATCTCTGCCCATGGAGCGGATATCTCCCTTGACATCTCCGCCTATAACGGTCACGCCATCACCTGGGATGTCAGCGCCCGCTGGGGCTATGGCCGCGCTATCGTCGATAAGATCGCCAATGGCCAAAGCGTCGTCAATTTCGCGTACGCCCTGCAACAGGGCAAGCCGCTGGGTCTCTTCTACGTCCAGACCCCTTTGCATTCCGTCACCCAGGTCGGACCGGATGGCAAGACGCCGCTGATCGCTCCGGCAAACCAGGGCAAGTATTCGGTGACCAGCACCGGAATGGTGGTGCTGAATAGCGACAACTACGTTCAGTTTACCCCGACCAGCGACCTTTCGGCCATCGGCCATGCCTACCCCGACTTCACGGCCTCACTGACCAATCGCTTTACGTTCTTCCACCGGCTCAGCCTTTCCTTCCAATTCGACTGGGTCCAGGGAAACAGCATCTATAATGTAACAAAACAATGGCTGTATAGACCCACGGGGGGAACCGGCGGCCAGGGCGGTGAATCCAGCGATCTGGACAAGAAGGTCACTATCCAGGGCCAGACCGGAACCTTTGTCAACTATTACAACTCGATTTACAACGTAGGCCTCCCCGTTTCTCCCTTCATCGAGAAAGGCTCCTATATCCGTCTGCGGGACCTGTCCATCGGCTATGACCTGTCGCATTTCGTGACCGGTACCAAGGCCATCAAACGGCTGGCCATAGCCGCATCCGGGCGTAATCTGCTGACGGTTACCAAGTACAGCGGCCTGGACCCGGAAAACCTCGGCGCATATGACGAAAACGGCGATAACCTCGCAGGGGCGCGGCTTGGAGCCTTTACCGGCGCTGACTTTTACAGCACCCCAAATCTGCGTTCCTATCAATTCACATTGAACATCGGGTTCTAATCGATCAACAAAATCACTTCGTAAAATGAACAATAAATTATATAACCTCCGACTACTGAAACGGGCCGTCCTCCCAATACTCGCTTCCGCCCTGATCCTCGGAGCCTGTAAAAAGGCGATCCTGCAACTCAACAATCCAGATTCCCCCACCCCGGGAAGCTCGCTGGTCACCGAAGGCGGTATCGATGCTTTTGCACAAGGCATCTTTTATAAATGGATCGCCACGGAGTTAACTGACGGCAACCTCAATTTTTTCGATATCGCGTGGTACATGGAAAGCAATATGGGTGACGAAGACTTTACACCCTACTCCAACTATGGCTCCCGCTATCCCATGAACATCGCCAGCATTACCCTGCCGGCACCATACGGCACCGTGGTCCCCAATCCATCCGGCTTTGCCACCCAACTCGATATCCTCCGATCCTTCAACACCCGCGCTGCCGGTGACGGTAATTCCATCCAATACGAATGGGACTGCTTTTACTACGTCAATGCCCAGGCGAATATCCTCCTGAAGTCCCTGGAAAATCCCGCACTCACGCTCTCCGGCGATGCCGCCACAAAGAAAAAGCTGCTCCAGGCATGGGCCTATTTCTGGAAAGGCTATGCCTACTCCAAGATCGGCTCAACCTATCTCGCCGGCGTCGTGGACGATTCCCCGGACAGCACCGCCCTCGGGCTTACAAGTAGCACGTATGTCACGCATGACGCTATGATCACCGCAGCCAACAACAATTTCGAAACAGCCGCTTCGATCTTTGGCTCCATCACCGAAAATGTCGACTATGACAATACCTTCAAGGCGATCATTCCCAGCTTTAACCTGCCGGGCAACATATTAACCCCGGCAAATTGGGTGCGGCAGATCAAAAGCTTCGAAGCCCGTAATTATTTGGCCAACCATAAGGTGGCAGCCATGACCGGCACCGACTGGACCGCCATCATGAACCTCGCATCGGCCGGCATGACCCAAAGCGACTTCACGCTACAGTGGGGCTCGGCCGGCGCCGGGATACCCGACCTCACCAAGTTCGGTTACGATTTCCATCCGATGGTCCTGCACACCGCCGCCGGTGGTCAGCTGTCCTTCATAAGCGAACGATTGATCCAGGACATCATGCCCGGAGACCAGCGTTTTACAAAATACTTCGAACCCTTCCCAACCGGAATAGTGGTCAATGTCCTAAACCGTGGCATCCAATTCGGCACCCGCTATGCGGCTCTCGATATCGAGAAAGGCGGCAAGTACGCGACAGAGACCTGGGCGCCCTCGGCAACCGTACCCATCGCCCCCGCCTGGGAGGAGAACGCGCTCATGATGGCAGAAGCCAATATCTACCTCGGTAACGTCGACGCCGGCCTTCAGCTGATCGACCAGGTTCGCGCTTCGCAAGGCGCAGGGCTCCCTACCCTCGCCGGCTCTGGCATCACGGCCGACTCGGCCCTCGTACATCTCCACAGCGAACGACGGATAGGCCTTTATCTGCACAACGTCTCCTGGTATGACGCCCGCCGCTGGGGCATTACAACACCTGTAGCACAAGGCGGCGGCAGATACGGGAATATTGTGGTACCCGGTAGCCTGCTGGGCAGCAACCCCACTCCCCCACCCGCCGTCCTTTCCTGCCTCATCGATTATTCTTTTTCTGACTACTGGGACGTGCCGCAGAACGAGCTTGATTATAACCCGGCGAATGCAAACTCTGCCCCGGTCAAAAACTAATTTCAGTCGTCACACAATGAAAAAACCCGGCCAACTGACCGGGTTTTTCGTTTTATATAAGCAGAGCGTCTCATTGAAAAGTCAACGTCACATGACCGCTGCTGTTCGATACCTTTACCGGAACCCCGCCGCCATTCAACGTCCCCTCCAGATTGTGGTTGTCTACCGTGCCCGAGAAATTGTTGAGCTTATCGGTATGGATCTTCTCACCCGAGATCGCAAGGTTATAACCCTGGCCGCCGGGTAACGTCACGTGGATATTCCCGCCGGAATTTTCAAGCTCGAGATATTTCCCCATCGACTTCATCGTAACATCGATATGGCCGCCACTGGTAGAAGCATTCAGACTGCAGGTCATGTTGTCCAGGTTGATATTGCCGCCGGAAGTGGACGTCCTCAATTCACCCGCTATCCCGTCACCGTCAATATGCCCCCCGGAAGTCGTCGCATGGATCGTGCCCTTCACATCCCGCAAGTCCATATTTCCACCCGACGTCTCCATCATAATATTCCCTTCACAATGCGTCGCATGCATGTTCCCGCCGCTCGTCCGCAGATCGATCTCGTTCTTGGAATCGGCGATCGTGACATTCCCGCCCGATGTCGACCCGGTTATCTTACCCGACAGATTCTCAAGGTGGAGATTACCCCCACTGGTCGAGAAATTCTCCGTCCCCGTGAGATCACTCAGATGGATATTCCCGCCACTGGTCTGAAGATCGGTGGACACGGCCTCAGGAACGTAGATGACAAACGATACCGACACCCCACGCCTCCAGCTGTCATCCCACTTGTCTTTTCGTTTGGCCGACGCCTCAAGCGTACCTCCGTTCACGGCCACCGTCAGCTCAACGCCTTCATCCATCCGCTGCTGCGCCTCATCATGGGTCAGGTTCCTGATCCCATTATTGGCGTGAACATAGACTTCTACCTTCGCGTCACCGGTGGACTGCCCCATGACATGAATATTTCCTCCTGAAGTCGAAGACCTCAATTGTTTTACCTGGTCGCGGGGAAAACTCTTTACGAGATAAGGCGTTTCACTAATGTCCTGCGCCGCAGCCATAAGCACCTGCATGCCGCAGGCCAGCACCAGCGCCGACCGTTTGAAAATTGTGTAATTCATAAACAAATGTTTGATTTATAGTTTCGTTTCAGCTTATCCCTTGTCCGCCAGCGAACACCATCTGTATCATAATAGGACAATTACCATGCTGAATTAACTCAATCCCGTTCCATCGACATCGAAAAACCCTTCTTCACATACCTCGAAATATATTTCTTCTCCATCGCCTCGGATAACCGCTTCCCATTTACAATAATTTCATCAGCATCCAATTTTAGCGAATGAACGCTGTCCCTGTTCGGCACAATTCCATCTGCAACCAGGTCGTTCATCAGACTGTCCATCATCTTTCGATCTTCCTCCGCGCGGATCCGGTCGCGCTCTGCCTGCTCCCTGTCCCGCTCAGCTTGTGCCCTGTCCCGCTCCGCCTGGTGCCGGTCCCGCTCCGCTTGTACCCTGTCCCGCGCCGCCTGCTCCCTGTCCCGGTCCACCTGGTAGGTGTTCCGCTGCGCCTGCTCCCTCGCCCGCTCAGCCTGCTCCCTCTCCCGTTCGGCCTCAACTCTCACCAGATCCCGCTCCCGTTCAGCCTTATCCCTCTGCAGATCCGCCTGTCTGCGGCTCAACTCCTGCTGCACCCGGTCTCCGTTGGCCTGCTCCCGATCCCTTTCGGCCTGCTGCCGGTCCCGCTCCGCCTGCTCCCTGTCCCTCCCCGCTTGCTCCCTGTCCCGCTCCGCCTGCTCACGGTCCCGTTTGGCTTGTATCTCATATCGTTTTATCTGTTCCCTGATCTGATCGATCACGTCTTGGTACCTGCCAAGGCTGTCCGCCGGAATGTTCCGGCCATCCACACTGAGGGTGAGGACCTTACCCTCTTCCATCTGCACGACATAGAGAGGGCCGTTCTTATAGACAACCGTCGTAATTCGGGGAGAATCGTCATTGACGCGATAGACGTTGACGTTGAAGAAATGGTCGCCATTGGTCATAATGGATTGACCAAATGAAATTCGACCACCCATTACCGTTAGTACAAATAGCGTAACGGTTCGCAAAATGCTCTTTTGCATACTGTGTCATTTTTTAGTGTTTATCGATCTGTAAAATTGCTGCCTTTTCAGCGACTTCCGCTTTTTCAGCGACTACCGCCTTTTCCGCCAAACCGACCAGCCGGTCATGCTCCCCTTTCAATCGGTCCAATACCGCCTTCTGCCGGGATAGCTCATCCCGGTTCCTCTTTAGCTCAGCCTGCTCCCGGTTAAATCCTGCCTGTAGCCTGGCCCGCTCAGCCTGCTGACGATCCCGTTCGGCTTGCTCCCGGTTCCGGTCGCGTTCCTTTTCGGCCTCTTGCCGGTCCCGCTCCGCTTGCTCCCGATCCCGATCCGCTTGCACCCGATCCCGATCCGCTTGCACCCGATCCCGCTCGGCCTGTTGCCGGTCACGCTCAACCTGCTCGTGCTCCCTCTCCGCTTCCGCAAGGTTCCGCCCCACCTGTTTCTGATTCCGCCGTACCTGATCCTTATTCAATTTCATCCTTTTATCATTCTGACTCGGTCTCTCTTTCTTTTGATGTAACCGATCCAACTCTGCCTTCACCCATTCCATATTTTCCGTCACCTGCTGCTGCGCCCGCAATACCGACACCAGTTCCGGCTGCACCGGTGCCACCGCTACATTTTCAATCGCTGCCACCTTTTTGTTCTTTTCCGTTTTCATCGTCCCTGCTCTCGCCGCCAAAAGACACAACAAAACCATGCACCCCACAAACAAGACCAGACGTTCCTTTCCGCTCAACGTCTTGTTCTCCTGCCTCGAGATCCGTAGTACCCGATTCAATAGCTGCCGCCTGTCCCCCGGAAATGCCAACGCCATTCCCCGCAAACTATGCTCTTTGAACCGCACCAGCGCCCGCACAAATTCCACCCGGTCCCGCGTATGCGCAATCGCAATATCATCACAGCTGTTCTCCCGCTCCTCCCTCACCAGCGAAGAGACCCAGAGAAACCCCGGATTAAAGAACAACAAGCACTCCGCCGCCTGCTGTATCATATTCACCAAATAATCGTATCGCCGGATATGCGCCAGCTCATGCAACAAAACCGCCTCCATCTCACCCGCCGGTAAATGATTGACCAGTCCCAATGGAACATAAATGACCGGCTTTAATTGCCCAATCACCATCGGTACCCGGACCAGGGCACTCTCCACCAACTTGACCGCCCGCCGCATACCCAGCCGCCGGCTCAGGACATCCATCCTGCCTGCCCACACGGCCTGCGCCGCTAACCCCTCCCGCCGCATCCGCCGCATATAACTCCATCCCGCCGCCATCCGCACCGACTTGCCTGCTACCACTAACAGCCAAACCGCGACCACCTGATACCCATGCACCAGGAACCACTCCCCAAGCCAGTTTATCGAAACCCCAAACTCTCCGCCCCCATCTCCGCTAGCGGACGACATTTTCCATTCACTAATCATCGTAAACCCCAGCCCTGCCAAAAAAAGGCCCAGCAATCCGCACAACAACCGATACCGCAACGCCGCAGCCGACCGCTTCGTGCAAAGGATGACCCCGCCGCCGGCTAATGCCAGCAACAACCCCTGCCAAAGAGAATGGATCAATACCCAGCAAATCGCCTGTATCATAAAAGAATTTATTTCAATTCAGCCAATCCAACGCCCCGCTTCGACCCATCACTTCTTCCGCTCCATCTCCGCCAAAAGCTCCCGCATCTTCTGCAGGTCCTTCTTCGACGTTTTCTCATTCCCCAACAACGCAATCATCATCGTCTCTACCGACCCCTGATACATCGTGTCGATGAACTTACTTAACAAATGCCCCTTCGTCCCCCCTTCCTCCAACAAGGGAAAATAGACATGCTTCATATTGGTCTCATCCCGTTCCAACATGCCCTTATCGGCCATAAGCTGCATCAATTTCAAGGTCGAAGTATATTGCGTCGACTCCTTGCCCTCATTGAGCGAATCATGCACAAAACGCACCGTTGACGGTCCAAACTTCCACAACACCTGCAGTACAGCCAGCTCCCCTTTTGTCGGTTCCGGGTTTTCCTCCCCGGATTTTTTTGATCTCTTCATACAACTCTTTTTAAAGCCATCTTCAAATTAAAGGTACGTAAAAAAACGTACGTTCAAAATATTACTCCAACTTTTTTTCAACGGGGATACCCTAATCCCGGGAAACACATTTTACACTTTACAGTAAACTGTAAATTGGTCCGGCGCCGACCTACACCACCTCCGCCCTGTCTTCACAAACTCTCTTATCTTCGCCCCATGCCGTTTAACAGCACCGAATTCCTGGCCCCATTATGTATCGCCATCCGGTTGCTACTGCCACTTGAGGTGTCTGCCAGCGATTCAACCACCCTGAAATCCAGCCCCATCATCTCAACAACTGCCCCAACCTCCACCACCCAGCAAGCCCTCGACTACCTTGATTCCACACCCCTCCCCGATACCAGCGCCTGGTGGCCCAATATCCGCCGTAACCTCTTCCTCGAAAACCTGCGAGACAACCTCCTCGCCCCATATCGCCTCTATCAGGGCACCAATACCAATTTCTGCGGGTATGCCGCCCTGACCTGGCTGCCCCTGCATGACGACCCGCTGACCTATGTTCGGTTTTTAATGACCCTATACACCGACGGCAAAGCGACCTGGGGGAGTATCGCCTTTAACCCATCCCCTGAGATTTACACCGCCCCCGGAACGCTGCGCTTTAAAGGCATCCTCGACGTCCGACCCGCCGACCAACTGTGGTTCCTCATCCTCGCCGACCATTTCAAGAGCTACCTCAATTTATTCTTCCGCCGCTTCCATCCCGGTTCCGAAGACACGTTCTGGGCCGCCGTCAACTACGGCAAATTCAACCGCATCATCCGCGATATGTTCGGCTATCATGTTGACGCTATAGGCTCCGACCTCCTTCGCCCCCATATGCCTGACCTATTTACCTATCTGAACGCGCAGCTGCAGACCGGCCTCACCTACCTGTACGTCAACAACACCTATCTGCACAAGAAAAATCACAACAAATTCAAAGGCCGCTTCCCCACCCACTTCATCATCCTCGACCAGATCCGCCGAATCCCCGGACAACCCGATAAAGTCGATATCATCTATTGGGACTACGGCGGTCGTACCCTCCGGCAGGTGAACCTCCGCTTCCTTAAAAAGATCACCTTCGGCGTCACCGTCTGCACCAAACCACAGATACCCACATAAATCCATGCGGCATTTATCACCATATCGTCCGATCACCTCCTTCATCTCCCCCGCCATCGTGGCCACCATGACCCTCCTCACCTCCTGCACCAGCCTCAATATCACCAACTATTATCACAAACATCACTATACCCTCGACGGCATGGCCCGGGTCTATCAAACAGCCTGGCACAACCGCCATTTCTCGATCGAATTTACCGACCGCACCTTCAACCAGGTCTCCCTCGAACTCGATACCGACACCCTGACCTATATTTATGAATTTACCGTCGGCGAATCCCGCATGCAGGATAGCATACTCAAATACGGCTATGACACCGCCGCCATCGATAACCTGATCTTTAACATGCGCTCTATGGAATGCACCTGGATCAACGACCTTGATTATTACACGGACACCACCCGTCATTCGCTCGTCTATATCTCGCTGTGGCCAAAGACATTCAACCTGCCATTCGCAAACAAGAAATACTATATCCTGACCTATTTTTCCCAGCCGCAGTATTTTGACGCGGAAGGCAACCTCATGACCGGCCGGAGATTGCGCCACATCCGTAAGATCAACGGCGAGACATTCAAAAAGATAAACGATAAAGTCTGCTATACCATCTCGGCACAATTCCGATGAAGCCGCAGCCCCTCCGGAGTCGCCACCCGGTAATTAATTCTTAAGATCGACGACCACATTGATCGTCAAAGCCACAATTACCGTATTGAAAAGAAAGGAGAGTATCCCATGCATCAACGCCACCCGCCGTATCGTCCGCGATGAAATTTCGATATCAGAGACCTGAAAAGTCATGCCGATCACAAATGCAAAATACGCAAAGTCGAGGTAGTCCGGCCACAGTTCATTCGGAACCTGCAAACCCACTGTATGGATATCAGGGTCCAGCGGGTGATCGCCGTAATACAATAACGCATACCGGTAGGTAAATATCGTATGCAGCATAAACCAGCTGCAAATTACGCCGGTTAGATAAATGAACGACTCCAACCCCTTTCCGAGCAAAAAGACCTTGCTGCCCAAAAGCACCATCACCCCCATAAGGCTGCCGATCGTCGTAGCCAATACTATCCCGAACACCACGATCCGCCCCGCATCCTCCTGCTTCGCCAGCAGCCTGATCTGCCGCGGCCGCATACTCGCAAAAATCACGATACTGATGATCAGCATACAGATACTGAACACATCCCATCCGATCATCACCCGCGTCATGGGCTCCATATGAACAGGCACCAAAAATGCCGATACGATCGTCGCGATCCCAAATGAAACAACCAGCTTGTATATCGAGGGCAACCGATGAAACCAGTGCGGACATTTGATGTATTCAGCCATGCTGCAATTTAAAGTATATTTATACCAAATTCTCTCCATGAAGCCTTTTTCGCGCCTCGCCGCCCTCCTCTTCCTCCTCCCCTTCACCCATGCCAACGCCCAACTATATAACCCGGTCATCGACGTCCAACACTACGATTTCTCCCTCGCCCTTAACGACGACAGCAACAGCATCCGCGGTACCGCCGTCGTAACCGTCCTTTTTCGTACCAGCACTCCCCAATTTCAACTTGACCTGACTGAAAAGAATAGCGCCGGCAAAGGCATGACCGTTCTTTCCGTAAGCGAACACAACCAGCCCGTCCCCTTTACGCAGGATAGCAGCCACCTCATTCTCCAAACCCCCGGCACACCCAATTCCCAACATAGCTACACCATCCGCTACGAAGGCGTTCCGGCCGACGGATTGAAAATCGACAAGAACAAATACGGTCATCGCGGCTTCTTTGGCGACAACTGGCCAAACCGCGCTCATAACTGGCTACCCTGCGTAGACGACCCCTCCGACAAGGCAACCCTGGATTGGCGGATCACCGCCCCCGACCATTACCAGGTCGTCGCCAATGGCGCCTTGCAGGAGGAACGACCACTCCCCAACCACCTGAAGCTTACACACTGGAAAGAATCCGTGCCCCTCTCTCCAAAGGTCATGGTCATCAGCGTCGCCGGCTTCGCGATCGACCACCCCGGAGACGCCATGGGTGTGCCTGTATGGAATTATGTCTTCCCCGAAAATAAGGAGGTAGGCTTCAAAGCCTATTCGTACCCCCTTCAGATCCTCCCTTTTTATATCACCCATATCGGCCCCTATCCCTTTGAGAAATGCGGCAACGTCCAGTCAATGACCCAATTTGGCGGCCTCGAAAATGCCAGCGCGATCTCCTATTTTCAAGGTTCCGTCAACTCTCCCGGCGTCGAATCCCTCATGGCGCACGAGATCGCCCACCAGTGGTTTGGCGACTGCGCAACCGAGACAAAATGGGAACACCTTTGGCTAAGCGAAGGCTTCGCTACCTATATGACCCATTGCTACCTGGAAAACAAGTATGGCCTGGATACGTTAAAAAAAGGAATGTCCAAAGACCGGATCGTCACCATCGCATTTGAAAAGGAAAGACAAACCCCGGTCGTCGACACCACAACAAACGGCGACTATATGCAGCTGTTAAACCGCAACACCTACGAAAAAGGCGGCTGGGTGCTGCATATGCTTCGCCGTCGCCTCGGCGACAGCCTTTTCTGGAAAGGGATCTCCACCTATTATTCGACATTCCGTAACAAGAACGCCAGCACGGAAGACTTTGAGAAAACAATAGAGACCGTCACCGGCCAGGATCTTCGCACCTTCTTCCATCAATGGCTCTATACCCCCGGCCACCCTCACGTCCGCATCAATTGGAAATACGATCCGGACACGAAGTCTGTCCTCATCGACTTCACTCAAACCCAGGACCAATTATTTGAATTCCCCCTGGAATACACAATAAACGGCAGCCTCTACCATATCGAGATCCACGACAAGACTACCCACGCAGAGATCCCCTTTTCCGAACCACCCAAACACGTTATCCCCGACCCCAATGTCAACGCCCTCGCCGATTTCGAGATTTCCAAACCCTGAATCCTTATCCCGAGCGCAACCCGGAAGCCGCTCTGAACTTCGCTCCGCTCATTCACTACGCAAAGACTCGGCCGGATTAACCCGCGCCGCACGCAACCCTTGCCATCCGACGGTTAAAAACGTTATCGTAACAGCAAGCAGCCCCGTCACAACAAAAATCCACACGCTTAGCGGTATGCGGTAGGCAAAATCATGTAACCACTTATCCATGAGCCACGCGGCTACCGGCGAAGCGATAAGCAGCGCAATCACCACCAGCCTCAGGAAATCCCGGAACAGCAGCAGGATCAGCTCAGGCACCGTCGCCCCGAGCACTTTTCGGATGCTAATCTCCTTGATCCGCTGGACGGCCGTGAACGACGAAAGCCCGAAGAGCCCGATACAGGATAGAAAGATGGCGATAACAGCGAAGTATCCGACGAGCTTGCTGAGGTTCTCCTGGGCCTTGTACAACGAATTGATATTCTCATCAAGGAAATTGTATTCGAAGATCCGCTGAGGGAAGTACGTGTTCCATACCCGCTGAATGGCGGAGATCGTCCCGGGAACATGATCCGGGCGCACCCGGATCGCAAAAACATTGAATCGCGGCACATTCACATCCATCACCATGGGAGCCAGCGGCCGGTCAAGCTTGTCGAAATTGAAATCCCTGACCACCCCGATGATATGCCCTTTCTTGCCCGTCTGACTGTCACCGCGCACAAACGTCTTTCCGATAGCCTCCGCCGGACTGCTCCAGCCAAATGACCTGACCGCCGATTCGTTGATGATAAAGGCCTGCAAATGATCGGTACCCGTGGCTTTCGAAAAATCCCGTCCGGCCACGATCTCCATCTTCATGGCGGCGAGATAGTCGTAGTCCACCGACACCCAGGCCACAAAAATATCATCCTGATCCACATGCCCCTCAGGGATCACTAACCCGCGCACCAACTGATCCCCTGGCATCCCACTCGACAGCGTGACCGCATTCACCGCCGGATAGGCGCGCAGATCAGCTTCGAACGCATTCATCCTCGCACGTTGCGCACTGTCGATCTTGCCTCCAAATGGAGAAGGGTTCCTCCCAAATAGTGGCACAACCATAACCTGGTCTTTGTCAAAGCCAAGAGGCTTGTTACGCAAAAATACCAGCTGCCGCTGAATGACGACCGCCCCGATGATCAACGCCACCGCCACCGCGAATTGCGTCACGATCAGCGATTGCCTGACCAACCTTCCACCCCTCGCCGCCCTTCCCGTCTCACCCTTTAGCAAGGCGATTAACCGCCACCGCGTTACATATAGCGCAGGATATAGCCCTGCCAGTAATCCCGTACAAACCAGCAACCCGACAAGCGCAGGGATCATCATACCCGACCACAACACCGAGGCATGCAATTCTTTTTGCGTCACCGCATTCAGCAGCGATAAACCCGGTATAGCCAGCACGAACGCCAGTGCCCCCGCCAGAAAACTGAGCAACAGGCCCTCACCAAGGAACTGGAGCAACAGTTGCCGCACTCCGGCACCGGATACTTTGCGGATACCAACCTCCGCTATCCGGGTAAGCGACTGCGCATTCGATAGATTGATAAAATTTATATTGGCGATGAGGAGGATCAATAAGGCGATCCCTGCAAATATGTAGATGTAGGTAACACTGTTTGTGCTCTCATTTCCCACAACGTCCGAAGCATAAAGATGATTGGCTGTCCAGGGCTGCAAGGAAAAATAATAGCTTCGTTGCACCCGCTCATCCCCGTATTTTTTGGTCACCTGCCGTACCTCGTTCTCTACAGGTCCGACCGCCTGGCCCGGCCGGAGCAATACAAAGGTCTCTGCCGGGTCATATAGCCAGTTGGTCCGGATAAAATCCGCGACAGGCTTTGATTCTACTGTGTAAAGTGTCTCGAACGAGATCAATCCGTCAAACTGCAGATCCGAATTGGCGGGCATCGCATCGATCACCCCCGTAACCTGCAAGACCTTGGAATTATCATACAAAAGCGACTTGCCCAACACCGGCCCATCCCCAAAATATTTTCGCGCCATCGCCGTCGTGAGCACGATCGAATTCAGCTGGGTCAACGCATCCGCAGCCCGCCCCTCCCTCCACTGAAACGTGAAAATTTTGGACAATGCATTATCCGCGAAAAAAACATTCTGTTCCTCGAACCGCTTGACAATCCCTCCATCGCGAGCCGCCACACCTCCGTTCCCCTGAGTCGAAAAAATCGCCGTCCGACTATAAATTCTCGCCACCGCCTGCGCCTGCGGTATGTCCTTCTCAATCGCCGGCCCCGCCGAACAGGGAGTAGTCGCACCCTTCCTAAACTCCCCCTCTCCATCCTTTATAAAATTAACCCGGTAAATATCCGGATAGTGCGCGTTGAACGTATTATAACTAAGCTCATCTGTCACATACACCAGGATCAACATACAACAGCACATCCCGATGGAAAGTCCCGCCAGCTTGATGAGACTGGCACCTTTATGCCGCAGCAGGCTCCTGTAAGCAGTTTTGAAATAATTCCGGAACATGATGGAAATTACAGAAACATCGTCGACCGCCATCTCCGCTCGTCAGCCCGCGGGACCACTAGCCTACTTCGGCACCAGTTTCGGCGCCATGCGCGTAAACACTCCCGGAAACCATCGGTTCAACCACAACGCCATCCGCTCCGGTCCCATTTTACCAATATACGCCTCATATTTCCCTCTCCCCACGACCCGAAGTATCTGCGCCGCGGCCTTATCGGCCGACAGCCCTTTTTCGATGTTGACCGAAGCCTTGCCCATCGGACTGCCATCCCTCGTCACCGCATGCAACGCGATATTCGTTCGGATATATCCCGGCGTCAACAACGTCACCCCTATACCTTGCGACACCACTTCCGCCCGTAAGCAGTCGAAATACCCATGCAAAGCATGTTTCGCCGCCGCATACGCCGACCGCAACGGCGTCCCGACCTTCCCCATCACACTGCTCATGACCACAAAATACCCGGCCTTCCGGTAGGCAAAATGCGGCAGCACCGCCTGCGTTAACCCCACATAACTGAAGTAGTCCAGCTCCATTACCCGCCGCTGCACTTCCATCGAAGTCTCGATCGCAAGCCCCCGCTGACTCACCCCGCCATTATGGATCATCATATCGATCTGCCCGAAAGCGGCAATCGCCTCCGCCGTTTTGGCCCCGAACATTGAGCTGTCCATTAAGTCGAGGGGAATAACTTTCACCCCGTCCGGATGCGCACAGCCAAGCCGCACCCGCTCCAATTCATCCTCCCTGCGGCTCGACAGGATCAACTTCGCTCCGCGATTTGACATCGCATATGCCAGCGCCTCCCCAATCCCGGAGGAAGCTCCCGTGATCCAAATAACTTTATCGTTGAAGTCATAGCGCATAGAAGTAACTTTACGGAAAGTTATGCACTAGTATGCCAATTACCAACACCGAAACACATCCTGTCAATATCCTGGTCATCGGCAGAGACCCCGAAATCCTGACGGTCGTCCTTCGACTGCTCAATGAACACAAACCAACCAACTACCACGCGATCGGCACTACCGACCTCGACCAGGCCCGCTCACTATTCAACGACAGCGACATCGACGTCGTCCTGCTTACCAACGGCATCGATGCTACCCTCGACGCCTCACTAAGAAAAACATTCCTCACCCGCCGCCCAAACACCCGCATCCTTCAACATTTCGGCGGCGGAAGCGGTCTCCTCTTCGGCGAAATAGCCCAGGCACTAAGCACTCCATAAAAAAAACCCCGCAAAACGCGGGGTCTAGTTTTTAATAGTACGATACTGAAATTGTTCACAACGGGGCCTGATCAATCGATGATCAAATCCTGCCTATTGCTGACTGCCGTTCGATGGATTCTTGTCCGAATACTCCGGGTGATCCGGATCATTCCCGGAATTACCATTGCCTGGCGTCGGCTTTGCATTGTTCTGCGGCTGACCATTCTGCGGTTGACCGTTATAACTTCTCTGCTGCCGGTTGTAGAAATCATGCCTTGCCTGCGTGATTGCCGCATCCCGCTGCTTTTCCAGATCATTGATCTTTGCCTCCTTGTCTTTGTGAGAAAGCGCCTTATCATGCTTCACATCCTTGATCTCCGCCTTATAGTCACTCTTGATACCATCAATCTGGTCCTGCAATGCCGGAGGCATCGGACCACGACCATAGTAATAGGGAGGATACCCCCAGGGACCATAGAACCCAGGATAACCCCAGCCAAGACCAAATCCCCAACCCCAGCCATAGTAAGCAGGCCCATAATAAACCCGCGAGCCATAGTAGGGATGGTAATACCCATGGAAGCCGCCACCCACATATCCATGACCTACGCCCCGCTGCGCCGAAGCGCCAAAAGCAAGGCCAAGCGAGAACAATAGAACGAACAACCTCTTACCAACCGTCCCATATGCCCTTTTGATATTGTCTTTATTTATCGTCGTTTTCATATCTCGAAGTTTTATTGTGATTATATTTATAGACGCAAAAACCAGACGAGAGTAAAATCGAAATAGGCGTTATAACTTATCTATAACATTGCCTTTACCAATGAATAACGTAAAGATTTGTTAAGGTCACCCCTAAATATCGCAACTGCTTATGACTAAAGGTATTTTACCGTTCGCACTGCTCCTGCAGGCCATATCTGCCATCGCTCAGTCTCCTGCCGCTTCCAGCCGTCCCTCTGTCTCCTTCGAGAAATGGCTTAGTGTACGCCAGACCGGTACTGTCGTTCTGTCCCCGGATGGCGCCAATATTGCCTATACCGTCACATCGACAGATTGGAAGGCCAACGCTTACGACGTGGAGATCTGGCTCTCCCACCAGGGCCGCAGCCCCATTCAGCTGACCAATAATCCAAAAGGCAGCAGCACCTCACCCAAATGGAGCCCCGATAGTAAATGGATCGCCTTCCTCAGCGACCGCGGCGATAAAACCCAGCTCTATCTCATCTCCGCCGAAGGAGGCGAAGCATTTCCGCTGACCAAAGAAGACGAAAATATCTCCGCATTCTCGTGGAGCCCCGATGGTCATGAAATAGCCTTTATTCGCACGGAGCCCGATAGCAAAACCCAGAAATCCATCAAAGATCAATATGGCGCTTTTGGCGAAGAAGGAAAAGATTTCAAACTGTCCCATCTCTGGCTCATCCGCTTCTCTCCCGACAGTCTGACGGACCCCGTCCTCCAACCCGATACCGCCGCACTGCCAGCACCCATCCGGTTGACATCCGGCGATTTCACAGTCACCGATGCGAAATGGAACCCCGCCCGAAACCTTATCGCTTATAGCCGTCAGCCCGATCCCTACATCCCTTCTGGCACCCACTCCGCCATCGATGTGCTGGACGTGACCACCCATAAGGTCAACACGACCATCGCCGACCCGGCCGGCGACCAGCTTATCGCCTGGAGCCCCGACGGTAATAGCATCCTGTATAGCAGCTCCGTCAACGACACTACCTCCGAATATTATAAGAATAACCGGCTCTTCATCACCCCGGTTCCCACACTCGCACCCCGGGAAATCGGAGCAGCATTCGACGAGAATAAATTCGTCGTAGACTGGAATGCAAAAGGAATATTTTTTACAGCCTCCCAGCACGTCAGGAATTCTGTTTTCCATCTCGACCCCGTCTCCGGTAACATCGATCCGCTCAATCTCCCCGTCGACATCGTCGCGGGCATCGATTTTACGCACGACGGCCGTACCATGGCTTTTAGCGGCCGGCAATTCGACGGCCTGACAGAAATCTATGGACCCAGAGGACAGCTGACCCATCTTACCGACCAGCTAAAGGGCTGGCCCCTGCCCACCAACGAGATAATACAATGGAAAAGCAAGGATGGCGCAACCATCGAAGGCATCCTTCTCAAACCGGCTAATTTCGATGAAAAAAAGAAATATCCGCTGCTGGTTGTCATCCACGGCGGCCCCACCGGCGTCGACCGCCCCGAACCGATTCCCACCTATGTATACCCGATAGCCCAATGGTGCGAGAAAGGCGCCCTCGTCCTGAGAGTCAATTACCGCGGCTCGGCCGGCTATGGAGAAAAATTCCGCGCCCTCAACGTCCGTAACCTCGGCGTAGGCGATATGTGGGATGTGCTCAGCGGGATCGATTACCTGAATAAAAGGGGAATTATCGATACTTCCCGCATGGGCTGCATGGGCTGGAGCCAGGGAGGCTATATCTCCGCATTCCTGACAACCCACACTACCGTATTCAAAGCCATATCCGTGGGGGCCGGCATCTCCGACTGGGCAACCTACTATGTCTCAACCGATATCACCCCCTTCACCCGCGAATACCTGAAGGCAACACCGTGGGAAGACAAAGCGATCTATGAAAAAACTTCTCCCATTACAACCATCAACCAGGCCCATACCCCTACCCTGATCCAGCACGGCGAGCTTGACCACCGCGTACCCATACCAGATGCCTACGAACTCTACCGCGGCCTCCAGGACCGACACATCCCCTCCCGCCTGATCGTCTATAAAGGCTTCGGCCACGGGATTACCAAACCAAAGGAACGCCTCGCCGCCATCTGGCATAACTGGCAATGGTTCGCCAAATATATCTGGGGCGAGGACATTGCATTGCCGTGAGGTGACCCTTCGCGACACTCGACCCACCCCCATCATACCCCACTTGCCTTGATTATAAATGTAAACCCTTAGTCAAAACGAAAAGGCACGCTGATTATAAAATACATCCGCATTGCAACCGTTTACAAAAAGACCCAATTCCTTAAGCTCTGAAATCCAAGCTGATGCTATCCTTACCCCTTTCGACCACCTGGCTCGTATCTCTGCTCGGCATTATGCTGATCATGATCGGTATTGGCCTATACTATACCCGGCTTCGCATCCGCCGGCTTGCCTCGCGCACAAGACAACTCGAACAACAAGTCGAATATCGCACCCGCCAGGCAGAAGAAGCCCACCATATCAAGGACCTCTTCCTGACCAATATCAGCCACGAGATCCGCACCCCCATGAACGGCCTCCTCGGCATGGCCTCCCTGCTTTCCCAAACATCACTCACAAAGGAACAAAACAATTACGTCGAAAGCATCCGCTCCTGCGGCGACACACTCCTGACCGTTATAAATAATATCCTCGACTTCTCCGCCATCGAAACCGGCAAAATAACCCTGGATGAAAAGGTTACCGACCTGAGGCTCCTGGTTGAAGAGGTCATCGAACAATTCAAAAGCCGCGCCCTAAAAGCCGGCACCCAACTGCATTACGAATTATCCCCCGATCTCCCGACCCGCATAGTCACCGACAAAGGCCGCCTCCGCCAGGTCCTGATCAACCTCGTCGACAACGCCGTCCAATTCACGAAACAGGGCGAGATCCGGGTCCGCGCCTTCCACGCCACATCCGGCGCTATCCAGACAAAAGGCGAACAGATAGGGCTGGCATTCGAAGTGACAGACACCGGTAGCGGCATCAACCCTGAGCCACTCGAACAATTGCAGCAATTCTTTTGTCGCACCGACCCCGCAGCCCGCCCCGTCGGCAGCACCGGCCTTGGCCTCATCCTCTCCGATCGCCTTGTCCACCTGTTGAACGGTCGGATCCGCGTCTCCAGTGAAACCGGCAAAGGGTCCCGCTTCGATTTTACCATCCTCGCCAAACCAGCGCCTGCTAAATCCACCCCGACCACCTCCGAAACGCTGCCGCGCCTGGCCGAAAAATACCCGCTTCGTATCCTGCTGGCTGAAGACAACCCCATCAATCGCCAACTGGCCGTACTCATCCTCGATAAAATGGGCTACTCCTGCGGCGTGGCCGAGAACGGCAAGGAAGTCCTCGACCAACTGCAAAAAGAGCCGTTCGATCTGATCTTTATGGACATCCAAATGCCCGAAATGGACGGCCTCGAAGCCACCCGCCATATCCGGCGCGGCCGCGGCAAACAACCGGTGATCATCGCTATGACCGCCAACACTACCCGCAAAGACCGCGACGATTGCATTACCCAGGGCATGAACGACTTCCTTAGTAAACCCGTTCACCTCGACGAACTCATTCGCATGATGGAGAACTGGGGCCAGACCATCAACGGCGCCCGCGAACTTGAACCTTCGTCAGACCTGCTTCGCCACGGTCTTCCTCGTTCGTAACCTTCGCTTCGCTCGGTTACTTCCTAATTCTTCTTCATCAACTCCTTTACCGCCTCCTCGATCTGCTGATCCCTCCCCGCCGACAATAGATCCGGCTCATTCCGCACCCGAACATCCGGCTCCAGCTGATGCCCTTCCTCGAACAACCCGTCCGGCGCCCGCCATCCCCCCATCGGATTGCCATACACCAACCGCGGATCAATCTGCTCCTCCCACCAGACAAAAGTCCCTGTACCCGGAACTGGCATCCCCAGCGTCTTGCCGACATTTTTTAACTTGTAAGCCGCGGGGAACAAATGCGCATCCGAATAGTTCGCCTCCCCAATGATGACGATCGACGGCTTTACCCACTTGTCCGTTGGCTCGGACCCCACATATTGTCCGTGCGGGATGATATCAAAGTATTTTTTGCCATTGAGAAAGTCCGACAACTGCTCATGGATATTCCCGCCACCATTGAACCGCGTATCTACAATGATTGCATCCTTACCTATATTCCGTCCCAGGGCCTCCTCAAACACGACCCGCATACTCTCGTCATCCATCGCCCGCACATGAATGTATCCTATCTTTCCCCCCGACAGGGAGTCGGTCTCCTTCCTGCGCATTTCGACCCATCGCTTGTATTGCAGCTCATCTTCATCCCCCAGGCTGATAGGCTTCGTCGTCTCTTCCCACCGCGTTCCCGTAGCCGGATCATACAGCGATAACAACACAAGCTTACCCGCCTTCCGATTGAGATATTTGTAGTGGTCCACCGAGTCCGTGATGGCCTCCCCATCTATCTTCTCCAGGATCACCCCCCGATGGATCTTCTCCGAATGTTTGTCCAGCGGCCCACCGGCAATTACCTCCGCGATCTTTAGCCCCGGTCCCGTATACCCGTAATCATAATAGATCCCCAAAGAGGCAGTCCGGTCGCCCGTCGGCTGACCCGCACCAAAATAATAACATCCGGTATGACTGACATTCAACTCTCCCAACATCTCACTCAACATTTCCGCGAAATCGTAGTCATTGTTGATATAAGGCAGGAACTTTTGATACACTTTATAGTAGTAATCCCAATCCACACCGTTCATATTGACGACATAAAATTTCTCCTTTATCTGCCTCCACTCATGATCGAAAATATATGCCTTCTCACCGGCATCATTCAAAACCATCTCCCCGCTGATCCCTACCGGTTCCATCTTCCCGCTCTCCGCATCGATCTTGCTGATCCTCCCCTCTGCCAGCACAAAAATGCTCTTCCCATCCCGGGATAGCTCCATCCCCGCATACCGCGCCCCGATCTTCGCAAACAATTTTGTTTCCTTCGTCCTCAGCTCCGTCATCCACAGATCATAGCCTTTCTCGAACCGGCTCAAATAATAAAGCTTCTCCCCGTCTTTCGATAACAAAAAGTCCGCCGCATCCGAGGTGTGCGTCGTCAACCGAAGCTTCCTGTCCGTCAAATGATCCCAGTCGATGACGATTGCCTTGACCGAGTCTTTCTTTTCTTTAGCCGTATCCTTCCCTGCCTTCTTTTTCTCTTTCTCTTCATCTTCCTTAACCTTTGCCTCGGTTTCCTTTAACAACGCAAGATCTTCTTTGGACAACTTGAACCGGTCGAAAGCATCCTTGGAAAAGAACATCCCATACACATCCCCCGTGATCGGATACCCGGCCTGCTGCCTCGCCCCCTCCCGGTCGGATCCCCAGATCATCATCTTGCCGTCCATGGCCCACTTGGGCTCAACATCATCATAACCGCTCAGAGTCAGATTGATCACCGCCGACTTTCCATCAGCCGCCACCAGTCCGACCTCCGGCGTCTGTACCCGCTCCGGCGGCCCAAAATTTACCAGGAACCACTTTCCGTCCGGCGACCAGGTATAGTATTGGTCCCCATCCGCATAGGAATAATTTTTGTCCGCCGGAAGAATGACCCGGCTCTTCCTGGTCGCCAGGTTGATCACCTTCAGAGTCACCCGATCCTCCAAATAGGCCACCTCCTTGCCATCCGGCGAAAACGCCGGCTGAAACTCCTCCGCAGGCGTCGCAACAACCGTTTCCTCTTTCAAAACCGTACTGGCATAAAAATAAGGTTCCTCCTTCCGGATAATGCTCATCGTATAGATATTCCAATTCTTATCCTTCTCCGCCGCATACACGAGCGTCCGCCCGTCCGGGCTCCAGTCCACACTGCGCTCCTGCCAGGGTGTATTGGTGATCCGCTTCGTGATCCCACCGTCCACCGACGTCACAAAAATCTCACCCCGAAAGACAAATGCAATCTCCTTCCCGTTTGGACTGAGCTTCATCTCTGTCACCCCGCCATTTACCGGCAGTACCTTGTCAAGCATGCTCCGCCCATCCTCCGCGATCCGGATACTGACCTTTTGCGCCTCCCCACCGGGCTTCTGCGTGTATATCTCGCCATCATATCCGTAGCAAAGCGTATTGTCCCGGGCCACCGTAAGGAAGCGCACCGGGTTTCGTGCAAAATGCGTCAGTTGCGACGGCTTGTCCGGAGCAGCCAGCGAACTCTTGTATACGTTCATCGTCCCATCCTGCTCACTCAGATAATAAAAGTCCTGGTCGTTCGCCCCAATCACCGGGTTTCTGTCTTCGCCTTTGAAGGTCGTCAACTGCTGATATTTGCCCGCCCTCATGTCGTATAGCCAGATGTCCCGCGTAATCGACGACGTGTGATGCTTCCTCCATTCGCTCTCATACCCTTTCTGATCTTCATAGATGAGTTTGTCACCTGCCGCATTCACCGTCGCCTTCATCGCTGGTACCGGCAATACCTGACCGACCCTTCCCCCACCCACCGGCACACTGTATAACTCGGTCATCACGTCCACTGGGAATTGCGCATTGGTCACCAGGTCTTGCCGGCTGGTCGTAAACAAAACCTTTTTGTCGTCCGCTGAAAAACTGCTCGGGATCTCATTCCCCGAGAAATACGTCAGCCGCTTCGCCTCTCCACCCGTCGAAGGCATAACAAATACATCAAAATTGCCATACCGGTCGGAAGCAAACGCGATCCATCGCCCGTCATGCGACCATACCGGCGCATACTCATACGATTCGCTGATCGTCAATGGCATCGCCGTACCACCCTTCGACGACACTGAATAGATATCTCCCTTGTAACTCAACAGGATCGTCTGGCCATCCGGCGAAATCGCAGGATACCGCATCCATAAAGGGTTTTCCTGCGCAATACTCACCGCCGCGCTCGCAATCACCAGGATCGCGACTAGAAAAATTCGCTTCATAAAAAATGTTTTTGGGGGTTGGTTATCATTCAAGATTGCAATATAAAGAGTTAATTATCAATTGCCTGTTTTAAAGCCAAACACGCTTGGGATCAATAAATCATTCACAAAAGTGTTTGTCCACCGATTTAACAGGGTATACATTTGTATCGTCAAATTACAAAAGACGACCAACACTCCGCTTAAGAGCCATTGCCTGCCGCTCACATTGCTCCGCCACTTGTCATCCTGAAAAAAGATCGCTAGCCATCCCTGACCAGGATTCGCCTGCCAGCAAAAAAGTTTTGTTAATTAAATTTTTTAAAGCATAAAAAAGTATATTATGAACACGAAGACGAAAAACCACGCATTTAAAGCAATCGCAATCGCACTGACCGCAGCTATGTTCCTCTTTGGCAGCCCTCTGACCACTAAGGCAAACGGCGGCGGTTCCAAAAAGACCTCGACGATCACCGAATCCCAGGTTTCCATCACCTATCAGGGTGTTAGCGATAATAGCCTTGTTTTCAAAGTAGATTACGAGAACCTTTCCGGTGAAAAGTTCTGGCTGATCATCAAGAACGACAATGGCGATATCATTTATCACCAGCAGTTCAGCGACGCTCACTTCTCGAAGACCATCTACTTCCAGAACACCGATACAGAGATCGCTCCGACATTCATTGTCCGCGCTAACAACAACGACATCGTTCGTCAGTTCCAGGTGAACAAGATCATTACCGAAACGACCGTCGTAACGGGTCTCTAATAATCTCCCCCAATATTAATATAAGAGGCTGTGCTTGTCACAGCCTCTTGTCATTTTACCCATTCACCGCTATTCCCCCGCCACTCACCGACACCTCAACCCGGGTGACCGCCTCCCCCTTGACCCACTCACCATAACCCCCTACCTTAGTGCCATGAATACTTCAACCAGCCAACCTGTCCTCCAGGTCGAAAACCTGGACATCTTCTACGGTAGCTTCCAGGCCGTCAGGAACGTCTCCTTCGAAGTCCGCCCCGGCGAGATCTTTGGCCTGCTCGGTCCAAACGGCGCCGGCAAAACCAGCACCCTCAGCGCAGCCGAAGGCCTGATCAAACCATCCGCCGGCACCATTCACGTCGCGGGCTATGATATTCGCCGTGAGCCCCTGCATGCCCGCGCCAGTATGGGCGTCCAGTTACAAGCCACCAGCTTCCAGCCGGAGCTTACCGTCAGCGAGATCATCGTCCTTTACGGCGGCCTCTATGGGATAAAACTCACCATGGATAAAGTAATGACGATCCTCAAAGATATCAAGTTACAGGACCAGGCAGGAAAACGCTTCGGCCAGCTTTCGGGCGGACAGCAGCAACGCATTTCCCTGGTCATCGCCACCATTCATAACCCACAGCTGGTCCTGATGGACGAACCTACCACCGGCCTCGACCCCCAGTCACGCCGCCAGCTCTGGGCAAGAATAGAGGTCATGCGCGATAGAGGCCATGGCATTCTGCTGACAACCCATTCCATGGAAGAGGCGGAATCCATCTGCGATCGCATCGCCATTATCGACCACGGACGCATCATCACCACCGACGCCCCTCAGTCCATCATCGACAACAATCGCGAGCGCCCCGAAGTCATCGCTGCCTCCCGCCGGGGAAAGATCACCCTCGAAGACGTCTTCATCGGCCTGACCGGCGCAGACGTCCGCGCATAACAACATTCAACCACCGCCAACAAAACATTTCCCATGTCAACAACTTCACCCACCCTGATCATCGACCAGCCCGGAACCCAAACCGCACCCCGCATCCTGCCTTCCTCCCGGGAAGTATTCATGTCCCTCTTCAAGGCCGACCTGACCACGCAATGGCGTAACCGCCGGGCTTCCGTAATGGTCATCCTCCTGCCGATCGTCATCGTTATGTCGTGGAAAGCACTGATCGAGAAGACCGGGGGAGCGTTCGTCCTCTCGAACGCAATTACGCTTGGCCTGAACGCCATCGGCATCATGGGTTATTCAAACTCCATTGCCCGAGACCGTGAAAAAGAAATCTTTCAACGCCTTCGCGTCGCCCCGGCCCCCAACTGGACCATCATGGGAAGCCGCATCGCTGTCCAGCTTGTCATGATCATCATGATGACCGCCATCGTCATGATCGTCGGCTATCAATACGACCACATCGTCCTGTCTGCCACCGGTTATGCCGCCGGCATGCTGACCGCCATCGCCGGCGGCGCCGTCTACCTCGCCCTGGGCCAGGCTATCGTCGGCCGGATCACAAACCCGGAAACCGTTCAGGCTACCAGCCGTCTGATCTATATCGCGTTTATTATGGTGGGAATGTTCGGCGAGCTGGGTATGCTCGGCAACTTCATCAACAAGGCTGTCAAATACACCCCATACGGCACGGTGAAAGCCATTGTCTCGGGCGCGCTGACACCCGCCTCATGGACCAACGATACCACCATGGCCCTGCTGATTACCCTCGGATATACAGCTGTCTTCGCCATCATGGGCATCCGCTGGTTCAAGTGGTCGTCAAAAAAATAACCTACATCGAGAACTTTCCGCCCAGCGTATAATACTGTCTTGCGTCCAACAGATCCGAATTCTTGTTAGCGATCATACCCCGGCTGTTCACAAAGATTTCAACCGACTTGCCCTTCAAAAGTCGGATTCGATACGCCAGGTACACATTCGGCGTCAGGACGGAATTTAATTTGATCGCACCCGACCCGGTGCTGTCCGTTTCGCCTAAATGATAGAGCAGATCGAATCCTGCCGAGAGATCCTTTATCTGCACGCGGTTCACCCAGCCTCCCGTCCACGACCATGGCTGGGGAGCGATATCTCCCCGATAAGGGGTGACCACCTCAAACGCGCCATTGGGATTGGCCACCAATCGAAGCAGGGTCACATTTAACCCTGTCCTCCAGCTTATTCCTGGCGCATCCATCACCTTGATCCGAATATCTGCATGGTGAAGCGACGAATGCCAATCCACATAGGTCAGGGTCTCCCATCCGTTGCTTAGCTGTACCACACCGTAAGTACTTGTTACCCTCCGCTCGAATGTATAGGCCAGCTCGAGCCTTCCATGCCATCCACGATAACTGACGCCGGCTTCCCACGCCGGATACGCAGGGGGAGTGGGATAGACATAGCCCGCCGGCGGTCCATAAGGCGGCCCCGTAGAAGTTCCGAGTGAATTACTATACGACGGATACGGGCTGATATAGTTAGCTCCATTGCTGAAATCCGCAATCGTATACGCATTGGCGGATGGCGCCGTCTCGCTGACCGCTGAACCAAAAAGCTTCAGGCTACTTTCGGCATCTTCATCCGCCAGCCGCAGCAGATCTATCGTAAGCCCCCCGTAGGGGTAGACCTGCCGTCCATTTCCGGTCAACGATTGGGTTCCCGTATGCACCAACGCACCCGCCTGCACATCAAAGGCTCGCTTGAAAGAAAGATCAAGTGCGGGGGTTACCAGTATCACATTGGCCTTTTCCCCGATGGCAGCCAACGACGATACATTAGGGTAGACTGCCGGATTCAGTATCAGCGATGGAATAATGGGAAAACCGCTGGCTGTCTGTATGATCTCTTCATCGTTGAAATGCTCAAAAGAAAGATTCAGAGAAGGTTCAAGTGTCCAACCGTTTCCAATCCTGGCCGAATAAGCGAAATGATCCCTGATCCAGAAATGGTAGGATTTGTTTGTACTATTGATCAATTCCCCCTCTTCCACGCCCGCCGGCTGCGACACAAAGACATTTGCGTCAGTCAGGTTGGAATGGAGATAAGTACCTTGCAGTTCATTGGATATGCCCTTTCCCCATTCACTACGCCAATCCAGGTGCGGCGTCACAAAGTGCTGGCGACCCTTCGTGAGGCTCCAATATGTTTCCGGGTTGCCTGCCGTGCTGTCCTTCTGACCGTTTTCCACCTGCGGCGTATAATTCATCGTCAACTCGACAAGGTTGTGCTGATCCGGCCGCCAGTCGAAATAGCCATTCAATCTCCACCGCTGCCAGTTATCGGGAACAATCACTTTTTCTCCGGTTGTCGTATAAGACATCGCATCGCGAATATAATTTGCTGAAACCCCGAGGCCGACCTTTCCAAGGTTGCGGTATCCACCCACATAATAGTTATGGAAAAGTCGTGGATCGGAAATGAACCCATTACCGGATGCGGCGGTGATTAACCCCGTTTGCGCGGCCGCAGTGATTCCTCCCGCTCCCCGGCTCCGCTTCGTCCGGATCAGCACCAACTCGGATTGGCCGGACGCCGTGGCGATCAGCCCCGCAGCATGCTGTACCAATACCACCTCTTCGATATCGAAAATGGAATAGGCATTGACATCCGCGACAGGATTGCCATCCACGACATATTGCACGGTCCCGGGATTTGTGTAAGCGCCGTACAACCACGCGCTGATCGCATCACTCAGGTTTGTGAACGGCATTTTCTCCAGATCAACTCCTCGAATCACGACCTGCTGCGTAAAGTCTTTCTTAAGGGTGAGATAGCCGAGATCCAGGTGTGTGGTGTCGGACTGTGCAAAGGTGGGTGTCAGCAGCCCGCCAACGAGAATTAG
>Ga0206895_1069_pt1 | contig 29662 bp, 27 predicted proteins | sample Alteio_BWOrgHeat_51_FD_152967 | JGI IMG/M metagenome (GOLD analysis project Ga0206895, IMG submission 152967) | Enriched cells from forest soil in Barre Woods Harvard Forest LTER site, Petersham, Massachusetts, United States -... | ecosystem: Environmental > Terrestrial > Soil > Temperate forest >...
TGCCGGCGGACCCGAGAGGATGCCGCAGCTGATACAGATGATCTTCCCAAATTCGGCGTAGATGGCCGCTCTGCCGTACAGCTCTTCCGGTGTGACGGGGGCTTTGTCGCGGTTGAGGCTATCGGCTTTATGGCGCCACAACTCCTTCCACTCTTCCGGCACATCGCCGAAGGCGGCATGTTGGGACACCGTTTCGATATCGAGAAAAAGGATGGTATGCAGCGGATAGGGGGACATGCCCTAAAGATACTGATCTCCCTTATTCCGTCTTACTTCGGCCACATATTCTTTGATCTCCTGTTCCTTTTCGCGCTTGCAGATCATCAGCACATCGGGCGTGTCGACCACGATGAAATTCTCGAGGCCCTGCAGCAGCACGAGCTTGTCATTGGGCGCGTGGACCATGCATTTGGCCGCATCGATCACGATCACACCATCGCCGGCGACGGCATTGTCGAGCTCGTCTTTTTCGAGGTTCTCGTAGGCGCTGTTCCAGGTGCCGAGGTCGCTCCAGCCGAAAGAAGACGGGATGACGTAGACGTTATCGGCCTTTTCCATGATGCCGAAGTCGATGGAGATGTTGGTGCATAGGGGATAGATATGTTCGAGGGCCTTCTTCTCCCCCGGGGTGTTGAACGTTTCCCTTTCGGAGCTAAACACGTCGTACATCTCCGGCAGGTATTTTTCAAATGCCGCGATGATCGTGCGCACCTGCCAGACGAAAATGCCGGCATTCCAGAGGAAATCGCCGCTTGCCAGGAAGGTCTTTGCCAGCTCCAGGTTGGGCTTTTCGGTGAAGGTCTTTACCTTATAGACGTTGTCGGAGACGGAGTGCTGTTCGTACTGGATATAGCCATAGCCCGTATTGGGGTAAGTGGGTTTGATCCCCAGGGTGATGAATGCGCTGTGTTTGTCCACAAAATCCAGCGACTCCAGGCAGACCTTTGTAAAACCCGTGCGGTCAAGGATCAGGTGATCCGCGGGCGCGACGATGAGTGACGCCTTTGGGTCCATTTGCTGGAGCTTGAACGACATGTACGCGATACAGGGCGCGGTATTTTTGCGGGAGGGCTCGCCGAGGATGTTTTCGGGCGGCAGGTGCGGCAATTGTTCGCGGACGATCTCCGAATATTCATGGGAAGTGACGACGTAGATATTTTTTGCGGGAATAAAACTTGCAAACCGCTCATAAGTCCACTGGATCAGGGTCTTGCCGGTGTTGAGGATATCGAGGAACTGCTTTGGGAAATCCTGCCGGCTCATGGGCCAAAAGCGGCTGCCGATCCCACCCGCCATGATGACCACATAATGATGTTTGTTCATATAATTCCTTCTCGAATTAAATTGTTGAGATCAATAAATACCAGGTATTGGGTTCCACTGGTCACCACGAGACGCGTTATATCATGGGTACGCATGAGATCGAGCGCTTCGATGGCGAGTGCTTCGGCTTCGATCGTCACAGGGCTGTTGGTCATGATATCCCCCGCGGTCGTGCTCTCCTTCATGCCGTCCCGCTCCAGCATCCGGCGAAGATCGCCATCCGTGATGATGCCCAGCAGTTTACCCGAAGCGTCGGTCACCGCCGCCGCGCCGAGCCGTTTGGAGGTGATCTCCATGATCACTTCTTTTAATGGGGTCGCTCTGTCGACCCGGGGTTTCTCATTATGGATATACAGTTCCTGCACCCGCAGATACAACTTCTTCCCCAGCGTTCCCCCGGGATGGAAACGGGCAAAATCTTCCGTCCCAAATCCTCTCAGCTCCATCAGCGCGATGGCCAGCGCATCGCCCAAGACCATCTGGACCGTGGTGCTGCTGGTCGGGGCCAGGTTGTTGAGACAGGCTTCCTGGGCCACAAAGGCATTTAGAACAATATCCGACTGCCGGGCCAACCCCGATTGGAGATTGCCGACCATGCCGATCAGCGGGTTGCCAAAGCCGCGGATAAACGAAAGGAGCATCTTAATTTCGGGACTTTCCCCGCTTTTAGAGAGCAGCATGACCACGTCCTGCTCCTGGATCATCCCCAGGTCCCCGTGTATCGCGTCGGCTGCGTGGAGGAAAACCGCTGGCGTGCCCGTGGAATTCAGTGTGGCGACGATCTTTTGGGCGACGATGGCGCTTTTGCCGATCCCGCTGATGACGACCCTTCCCTTTGATTGAACTATTAATTGTACGGCTTTTTCGAACTGTTCGTCGAGCAGGGCCTCCAGCGCGGCGACCGATGCGGCCTCCTTTCTGATGGTATCTTTCCCTATTGCAATGATATTTTTGCCGCCGCTCATAGATTTTAAAGTCGCAAACCTACAACACTCCATCACCTTTTGCAGGGGTATTTATGTCTTTTATAGAACTTTATAGCACACTGTCCTGCAAGACGCTGATCGATAACAACATACAATCGAATTTGTTCAAAAAAACACATTAAAATTTTCTTCATACTTTTGATTGGCGGCCGAATTTTAACAGAATCCCCTACCACCTTAAATCGATTTTGCGTAATTTCGCGAGCCTCGTGAGTTAGAAAACATTTGAGCATGGCATCAACCGAAACAAAAAAAATAGCCACCCGAAAAACCAAGGCCGTAAGTAGTAGCAAATCTCCAAAAGAAAAAGCACAACCTACCAGCAATTTACTGTCGCATCTGCAGGAGCAATTCGGGTTTGACTCCTTTAAGGACAACCAGGATGCGATCATCCAAAATGTGTTAGCCGGAAAAGATACGTTTGTCATCATGCCGACCGGTGGTGGCAAAAGCCTTTGTTATCAACTGCCCGCTATCATCAGTGAAGGCGTGGCCATCATCGTCAGCCCGCTGATCGCGCTGATGAAAAACCAGGTAGATCTGGTCCGGAGCTATAGCAGTAAGGACAGTGTCGCCCACTTCCTCAACTCGACCCTGAACAAGAAGCAGATCCGCGAGGTGCATGAAGACCTCCTGAATGGCCATACCAAAATGTTGTATGTCGCCCCGGAAACGCTGACCAAGCAGGAAAACATGGAATTCTTCAGCGATCTGAAGATCTCCTTTTTCGCCGTGGATGAAGCGCACTGTATCTCCGAATGGGGGCATGACTTCCGGCCGGAATACCGGCGGCTGCGCGAAATGATGGATCAGATCGCCCCGAACATCCCGGTGATCGCCCTGACGGCTACCGCCACGCCGAAGGTGAAAAGCGATATCATCAAGAACCTGGGGCTGCGGGACCCTCAAATCTTTATCTCTTCCTTTAACCGGCCGAACCTTTACTACGAGATCCAGCCGAAGATCAAGAAAGACCAGACGATCAAGAGTATCGTTCGCTATATCGTACAGCAAAAGGGAAAGAGCGGGATCATCTATACGCTCAACCGCAAGACGACCGAGGAGCTGGCCGATATGCTGGTGGCCAATGGCATCAAGGCCGTGGCCTATCATGCGGGTCTGGACAGCAAGCTGCGGGCGGAGCGTCAGGACCTGTTCCTCAATGAGGACGTCCAGGTGATCGTCGCTACGATTGCCTTTGGGATGGGGATCGACAAGCCGGACATCCGCTTTGTCATCCACTTCAATATTCCGAAGTCGATCGAGAACTACTACCAGGAGACCGGCCGTGCCGGGCGTGATGGCCTCGAAGGCAACTGTATATTATATTATTCGCATAAAGATGTCGCCAAGTTGGAACATCTGATGAAAGATAAGCCGCTTAGCGAGCGGGAGGTGGGCGCGCAGCTGATCAATGAAATGGTCGGCTACTCCGAAACCGGTGTCTGCCGCCGGAAGGTGTTGATGAGTTATTTCGGCGAAGGCTATGAGACGGAGAATTGCGGGGAATGCGACAACTGTCGCCAGCCTAAGGAATGGGTGGAGGTGAAAGACAAGGCGGTTAAGGTGTTGAAGACCATCCGGGCGCTTGACGAACGGTTTGCGACCACCTATGTCCTTCACATCCTTCTTGGCCGGCTGACGCCGCAGATCCAGATGTTCCGTCATGAAGGCATTGCCGAATTCGGCATCGGGAAGGACGACCCCGAGCATTTCTGGAATTCGCTGATGCGCCAACTGTTGCTGGAAGATCTGCTGACAAAGGATATCGAAGAATATGGGGTGTTGAAGATTACGAAGAAGGGGGAGGATTTTTTGAAAAAGCCCCGCTCCTTCAGGATCGTTTTGAACAATCTTTTTGAAGAGGCCAATGCCGATGATGAGGAAGAAGGTGCGGATGCTGCGGCTGCGGGGGCTGTCGATCAACGGCTTTTCGAACATTTGAAGGAATTGCGGCAGAAAGAAGCGAAAAAGAAAAGCCTGCCGCCGTTTGTGATCTTCCTGGAGACTTCGCTACAGGATATGGCGACGCTGTATCCGACGACGACCGTCGAGCTCGAAAAATGTTCGGGTGTCAGTAAAGGGAAGGCGTTACGTTATGGCAAACCCTTTATCGACCTGATCGCCAAATACGTCGATGAGAACGATATCGAGAAGCCCGATGACTTTGTGATGAAGAGCGTGGTCAATAAGAGTGTCAACAAGGTATATATCATTCAGCAGGTCGACAAGAAGATCCCGCTGGAGATGATTGCCAAGAATAAGGACCTCCGGCTGGATGCGTTGCTCGAAGATATGGAGACGATCGCGGCTTCAGGCACCAAGCTCAATCTGAACTATGCGGTTGATGAGATGCTGGATGAGTATGAGCAGGATGAGATCATCGATTACTTCAAGAGTTGCGAGACGAGCAGCTTGCAGGTGGCGCAGCAGGAGTTGTCGGAGGGGAATTTTACCTGGGAGCAGCTGAAGATCATGCGGATCAAGTTTTTGAGCGAGTATGGGATGTAGGGGGCGCGGCGCTGGCGCGGGGTCGCGCCGGTTTGGGAGCCGGGACCTCGCGTGAAGGCATGTCTCTACTTCTAATTGCGGCGAATTTGCCGCAATTAGGCGGGAACATTTTAGGGTTTTATCCCCCGATTATTTCGATTTTTTCCACGAAATCCCTATTTTTGTCCCCCCAATCCAACCCGGTCACTTGGCCGGTGCGGAAACGGAAGGCGGTGCGGTAGCTCAGTCGGTAGAGCAAAGGACTGAAAATCCTTCCCACTATGCAGCAAAATCAAGGTTTCCCACTTCTTATTGTTGTCTCTGCGTCAGTACATGCGTCACCAACGCATTACAATGTTCACAGAACCCGAAATTGTCTCAACCCCGGATTTATCAGTTAGGGCTTATGTAAAGGTCTACATTGATGGTGAACGTCACCGCTTATACAATGGCAAGGATTTGGGGATCAAATGTAATCCCAACAGGGCCAGAACTGTTTCTGAAAGAAATAAAGCATTGGCCTATCTCGAATACCAGCTAAAAAAGAAGCTGGAAAAGGGATGGCAGCCTAACCAGGAACCTCCACAGGCGAAACAAGCTCCAAAGGTTACCATATCCTCAGAGCAGGCATTTAGTTTGCTGATACCAGAAATCGAGCAGGAAGTCATTAGTGACGACTATAGGCGTGATCTTCGACTGCTTAACGGACATTTCATCGAATTTCTGCATAGCAAGGATTTGGCTAAAATGCCTATAGAGGGGATCACAGGGGAACACATTGAGCAGTTCCTAGCCAGGTTTAAGAGTTCAGCGACAAATTATATGAGCAGGAGGCGGACCCTTTCAGCCTTATTTTTTCGCGTTACAGGTAAAAAGCTGCTGGACAAAAATCCGACGAAAGAAACCAAACGAATGAGGGAGCTACCAGAGATCAACCGGCCCTTTCAAAAAGATCAGATGAAGCAGGTACTGGACTACATTCAATCAAGACATGAAAATTTGTATATCTGCTGCCTCCTGATGTACGGCTGCCTTCTTAGGCCCCATGAGGAAATAAGATACCTAACAAGGAGCGCATTCGATGAAGAATTAACGAAGATCAGCCTCTCAGGGGCTGAAAATAAAGGCAAGAATATAAGGTCGGTATTGATCCCTGAATATGTACGGCAGATACTTTTGAGTAAAAACGTCCCCGACCTTCAGCCCGTTTATAATATCTTCAGCCAGTCCGCAGATACTTTTGCCAAATCTTATTTTAGTACAGCTTGGACACGGGTTCGGGAGCACCTGTTGGAGAAAAGTATAATAACGGAAGACCAAACGCTGTACTCCTTCAGGCATACGGCAGCAGTAAACATGTACTTGAAGACCAAAGACCCGTATAAGGTACAGCGGGCATTGGGGCATAGCTCCCTGCTGGTGACGCTGGTCTATTTGCGTAGCTTGGGGCTGGTTATTGATTCATCGCTAGATGACCTGCCCGAGTTACCTGTATAGCGTCCGTGAAGCGCTTTAAGCCCACTGGGGAGCCGATTGATTGCTGTGCTTGATTATGTTTGCAGCGTCAATTAGCTCTTCCAGGCGGCTGTAATGATGCAACGGATAACTTCCACGCCGCCCAATTGCCATGAGCTTCCCAATTGAAAAGACTGCGCTCCACGCGCCTAGTACCACGCCAGAGAGAGGCAAATTCACAGGCTCCCTGCGTCCATAGCCACCCCGGAAATATTCCCTCGACAGAAATCATAAGCCATAGAATGTAGACTGGATAAGGTTTCCCAAGTACTGCAAAAATCTTTTGCACATGGATTGGAAAACTCCTACTCTATTTTTAGATCAGAGTTGCGATCTTTGTAATTGCCAGTCGGCTAAGAACTACATATATCGAGAAATCGAGTGGATAATGACCAGTACGACATTATCTTGACTTGATAAATAGAAATGTTAAACCCCAGAACATTCAAGTATGGGGCTTTTATTTATCTTAAAGTCAAAGAAAATGTTTAATGTTTATCAGAGAGGACAGGACAGCCCTCCAATTCTTACTTACGCAAGCCAAGCACGAACGGAAGAAACGGCTCCGTTGCAACTACAAACTTTTCCCAGTTCAGCTAGTGGCCCGCTTGAAGATGGCCCCCCAGAAAAAGAAGTACTTCCGACAATCCGACAGACCGACAAGCTGCCTTTTCTACTGAAAAAGGGAGTTGAACTGTTTAATGAGGATTACGAAAGAGAACTTTTCTTGCTGAGTACGCTTACTGCCTGCAGCGGCTTATTGACGAGGGTGACGGGTGTATATAATAAAGCAAGAGCTTACCCGAACCTATTTTTGTTGGTAGTGGCTGCTCCTGCTTCTGGCAAGTCTGTGATGCTGTATGCAAGGGACTTGATTGGCGAGATTCATAAGGAAAAGGTTGAGGCGTCCCGTAAATTAAAGGCTGAATATCTAAGAAAGATCAAAGAACTGGGCAAGAACGCTAACCACGCGACAGTGGAAAAACCGCCATTTAATGCGGTTCTTATACCGGCCGACTGTTCAAGCAGTAAGTTCATCAGTCATCTAGCCGATAATCAAGTTAATGATTGCCCAGCTGTCATGATTGAATCAGAAATAGACTCTCTCGCCAAAGCTCAAAAGAATGACTGGAGTAACTTTTCAGATAATTTGCGTAAGGTTTTCCAGAATGAGCCGATAAGCCTGAGCAGAAAAACCGACGATGAGTATGTAGAGGTTACCTTACCGAAGCTGGCTGTGGCCCTGTCGGGTACATTGAACCAGTTGAGAAAGCTAATCAACAATTCGGAAGATGGTCTGTACAGTCGATTTATCGTGTTTACCATTGAGAGTAGTAGCCGTTGGTCAGATGTATCACCTTGTGATGCTTGCCCCAATTTGACAGAGAAGTTCGAGGAACAGGCTACCGAGTACCTTGATTTTTGGAAATATATCTCTAAGGGGCCATTACAGGCGTTATTGTCGCCAAAGCAGTGGGAGACGATTAATACACACTTTGGAGAAAGTCTAAGTGAAGTAAGCGAATATCTTAATCCTGATCGAGCCGCTTTAGTAAAGAGGCATGGCGCAATGTTACATAAAATGTGTATGGTTCTAACCGCATTAAGGTACTATGAGGAAAAGGGTACAAGCGGAAGGATGGTGTGTCGGCAAGAGGATTTTAATACGGCATTGTATTTAGTAGACAGATCATTAGAGCGTAGTTTGGAGCTATTTGAGCTGTTACCCGGAGCAAACAATGAAAATCTGGTTTCCGGTAATAAGATTTATGACTTACTTCCCAACACTTTTAGCTATACCCAAGCAATGGCAATAGCGGAGGTACTTGGCATGTCAGAACGAACGATCCAGAGGTATCTTAGAAAAGCCTCCCAGAAGGGAGTGTTTACACGAACCGAGGATAAATTGTATCAAAAGCACTAGGTGTCGGTAGTGTCGGATGACGGATGCAATATCTAACCAGTGTCTAAAAGGGGTGGCAATGCTGCCCCTTTTTATCTGTGCAGGAATGAGAAGCACACCAAATTCCTCTCTCTGGTACCCCGGCAAAGGTGAAACCGCAAACCACAACCATATTAATACATTTAATAGCATTAACCTCATGGCGTTATGATTCCGGCATACCGTCATTCCGCCATATCACCCGAAATTCAATTTCATACAAAGTCTCCCATAGCAATAGCCAGGGACTTAACAACCCCTTTTTCATTTTCCGGGATGTAATGCCAGCCAAGCATAATAAACCCCCAAAATGGTAACGAGACAGGCTACAATAGCAATTATTACATTTGCCCTAGTCCACGGACCCTCCGCCGAGCTTGCCAGTGTATTCGATTGCTCTGAAGTTCCAATCGTTCCTGTGTTGTTTTGAAGGTTCCCCACACTACCGCCAATATTGTTAATTATCGTTTGAGTTACAGGGGCTGGCTGAGTTGGCGGATTACCGCCGGGTTTGCCTCTAACATTGCTGTCATAGGAAAGCAAATACTGGCGAATACCACCGACTTCCAGAACGTTTATGCCTCCTTCAGCCAGTGTAATAATTCCGGTCGTTAATTCATGGTCCCAATGCTTATACCCGATTAGACTATGCCTGTCTACGATTTGCTTAAAATAGTGGCACCATTGCTTATGCGCAATTCCAGAATCAACGCCCTCTAGGCAATCAATCGTACCACTTTGCAGCCCGATCAGAAGCCTATCTATAGCAGTATAGGCGGATTCTTTTATTTCTTCGATAGTCATATAATCGAATATTGATTAAGTAAAATTAATGCTCCTGATTTGGAAATTAATGGCTTTGTGGCAACAAACAACGACAAAAACATTCCTCAACGCATTAGAATATACATTTGTATCCTACTTTGTCTAAAAAGCAAAGCTATAACACCTATTCAGAAATCACCGTATCTAGGGCATAAGTTGAAGTAGCAAAAGCCCGATAGATGGCAAAACTTTCTCTCACTCAGCATTTTGCAACGAATACCAATGGTCTACCTAAATCAAAATCCCAGGTGTATTGGCGACGATGTCTTCTGCGTCGGTGGGAGAGAAGTTGATGTTTTCCACAAAGAAGGTCAGCGGAAGAAACTATCCTGGATATACCGCATGGTTCATATCACCTGAAGCTCATTTTGAGGCATATATGTGGGTGAGATCATGACACCCTTTAAGCCCCCAGGCATGAACAATTATGTCCGGCGTACGCCCCCCCGATAACTGGCGAACATCATTTATATCTTTTCCAAGATATCTGGAATTGCTATCTGAGTAAGAGATTGGTTGACAATCTGGCTTCCTCGCTACTTAGAAAATGTCATACCTGCAGCTATGCGAGGCAATTTTAATAACGCTTTTCCCTGCTCTATCGCCATTTGTTCATACCTGTTAGATAACTCAACTTCAGTAATAATGCCATCTTGATAATAGTCTTCGTCTTCGAGACAAGTCAATATTCTTGTTAAATCAGAAGCCAGAGAATTGGCGCTTACCCTAAAATCCTTGTTGCTTATCAATGGGTCGTTCAAACTTGCTAACTCAGATTTCATATTAGCTTCTTGAATGCCTATTTGATTTATTGTTTCGGGTGAGATAATTTCCAAAGCATACGGATTTTCTATTATGAAGAAATTAGGTATAAAAATGTCCTCGTTTTTCTTAAACAGTGGGCCGATTTTTAAGGTATCCCCTTTTATACTGCTAAATACCATAACTGTTGTGTAAAAGCGTCTTACGTTATTTCGTGTAACGTCGGTGTATTTTTTCGCTCTTTGTATTTTTTCATTGTTTGCTTCGTCTTCCCGTGCCTTCCTGTCTTTTTCAACTTGGATATCGTTGTAAAACACCGCGAGGTAAACACCTATAACTGTTGCGACTATTAGAAGGAAGAAGGTAATGGGGTCTCGAAATCTATTTGCTTCTTTGTCTCTAAATATATAAGCCAAAAGACACCCGATGATAATGGCTATCCCAATAGCAATAAACGTCTTAGTCGTATTCATATTTAGCAGTTTTTTAATTGCATCGGAACTGGTAGCAGCCAGTGCACTCAGACCTTAAGCAGACTGCTTATACGGTGCGGCCTTAGGCTAAAATGATTTACCTCGGCTTATTAATGCTATCTCTCACGCGATCAATTTCCTCCTTATACATATTGCTTAAGTCCAATATGTCGAGTTCGCCCGATTGATACCCGATCTCCCATTCTAAGTGCTCTATTGTATAGCTAATTAATGATGACAAGCTTGATACATGTTGATATACGGCTTTGTCATTCATTGAATCTGCCATGTTTAAATGCCTTACGCCATTATCCAGAAGCGTTTGTAAGGAAATTAAGTTTGTATAAGTTATTGGCGAAAGCGTATAATAGATATCATATGTTTTCAGTGCTACTATTTCCGGCTGTATAATCCCATTATCCTTCCAAACCTTTATACGCGGGGCGCTCGTATCTGGATAAGTCATCAGGCCCGTAATTAGCTGTCGAGATGATGTTAGACTTTGAACTGACAATCCTAGTATTTTTATTGCTCGTTCCTTCTTCTCTTTGGTTGACTCCAAGTCGGTGAAATATAGCGCCATAACAACCCCAAGAAAAGTCGCTACAACGAGAAAGAAGTTATTCAAAAAATCTTTCCACTTTTCCTTGTCCTTGACACAAAATCTTTGACTAATCAATAGTACAATCCCAATAATTGAGCTAACCACTATATAGTTGATCATCGCTAAATTTTCAATCAAGTGTAGACCTTTTTATTCAAGTATCCAACCGTTAAATAACCCTTTTTATACGAGGAAATGGGCAGATATCTAAGCCAGTAAATCAAAACTATCATTTATAGATACGACAAACTTCCTTACCATCCCACAATAAAACCGCTTCCTGGGTATCCTACCATGCCATCAATGGTCCCCCCTTAACTGATTGGGTACTAGGAGAAGGAAATATGGACCATATCAAAAGCTGGACAACTGTAGATAAACCGCATTAGTAGAATTGGACTGATTTAAAATCAGGAAGATAGGTAGGCAGTCTTGGCGCCATCCATTAAAAACCACGCCAGATAGCTGCCCACTTTACTACGCTACGGTATCTGTCATGGTTTTCCCACTCTTCGCCAATCTGCCTTCCGCTGCTACTGTCTATGGCATTGAATAATGATTTTTGAGGAATGCCATATCCAGCGCAGCTCCTCCTTAATAGTGCTGCACCTGCGAACAGGCCGGACCTTTGCAAATGATTAGCCTTCCTCCCGTTCAGCTATCTCACAAGGCCATGGGAACGGGATACAGGCCATTATATAGGCCGTACAGCGGTCTAGGAATGCCTTCATATGGAATATGAATAAATGATTGTTCAGTGGTATATCCCATATTCCCGGCCTTCCTGGTCCTGCCTGAATGCAGCGGTGCAGCCAGCAGTAACACAGATGAGCAGGCGTTATAGCCACAATCAGCAGTTTGCGCCCAATAACCCTTTGGTAAAGCGCATCAAATTCATATCAGGTTTAATGGGCAAGGATTCAATTCGGAGGCTGGCTTTTGCTGGCCTCCCCTTTTTATCTCCAACCCAATTACAACACAATAAAACAAACGCTATGCCTAACAAAGAATGGGAGCGGCATTATGCCTTCCTAAATGACACACAGTTACAAGACCCTGTTATGGTCATTCATGCCTGCGCTTTCGGGGATACCTTATTCAAGGACAGGAATCTATTATTTGAGTTATTTTATGCTGCTTTAGGAAGCCGGATATTTGAGGATCATGATGCAGAACGCATAAGGGATTATGTATTCTGTTGGGAGCGTATGATCACTATGGTAGAAGCCTGTCATCGAATGGCTGAGTTGAAACTCAGTAAGCAATTCCATTATTCCTACTCAGGTGATGTAACACCTAAGTAATCGTTTTACTTGATTGGCTATCACAAATTGGGTCTGTTCCTTGCATGAGCCACCTGCAAAGGTGGTGGGTGCTAAGTACTACTCGCCTGGAAGGGGCCTTTTTTTAACCCTTTGACCTTAACGCCCTATAACATAGTTGGAAGTAGAAGTTGAGGTTTCATCCTGCTTTAAACGATCACACCGGAGCCTTTGAAGCAATACCCAGCTTCATATTAAGTGATCATAAAAAACAGGATGAAATGATAGTTACCCAACAGTCATTAGTAATAATTTATGGCAATTATATACCAGTTGGGGCAGGTGGGAAAATATTCTCGAAAGGAGGCGGCTTTGATCGCTAAATTACCTTTCTTCGGGAGGCGCAGATACATTTTCATTGTGTACATACCAATGATACCAACCGCCCGTGATGAGGTTTGGTTTAAGCGCAACTTCATACCAATAAGTTCGTTGGGCATTTGTGACAAGATTTTTATATCGCACCCCTCCCAAAAAGACAATCCAAAATGTTCCCGTATTTGCACTATCTACTACATCAGGGGTTATATTGTCCAAAGTGAAGGCAGAATCTTTAAGAGGTTCGTCTTTTATTATGTACTTATTCTGATTTCTAAGCTCACGTAACTCATTAATATTAAAATCCGTATTAAACTTAGGTTGAAATCTGTCGTAAAATTCTTTCAGGGAATCCAGCGGTCCGAATGTTGTAATAGTCTTTTCCCCCACTACTTGAATAGGGTATTCTTTAAGATTTACTATATCGTATTTAATTACAATTTTCTGAAATCCTTCAAATCTTTCCATCCTCGGTATGGTTATCTGCAAATAGGGCTCATTGATACTTCTGAACTCTGTTTTATATTCTTTAAGCGTGGAACTTGCTTCTATAAAAAGAAGGAATGTGAGTACCCCCAAGCAAAGGTTTATGACCGTCCCCCAAACAGCTATCTTGTTTGCCAAGCTCCATTTCTTCTCTTTTTCAACTGGCGGAATGTGTACGTAGATATTGGGGGATTCTTGTGTTACGTATCTACAATCATTTACTTTGGGTTGGGTATTTAGTTGGCCCTCGACATTGTTCCCTTTTGAGGGGGGGCTTGGAGACGGCGAATTACCAGATTTCTGGCGGGAGCCTCGTTTCTTATCCTTTGTCATTCCCTTAGTAAAGTTCTTTTGGGAATGAATCTACAATAAAAAAGCGACCCGTTGGGGCCGCTATCCACCGTGAAAACACCTATTTTATTCTTCCATCATTTGTGGGAAGGGAGTTCCAGTCCAAGGTAAAGCATTTAAATACACAAAGCGGGTTACTAGCCCGCTTCATTTTTTAAAACTCAATTATAACTAATGAAACCTGAATTAGTAAAAGAGCTTAAGGAGTTCCTCCAGTTTTCGGAGGACCTGAAAAACCTCCGGGAGGGTTTATCCTTTGTTGTCTGGTCGTATCTGGAAGAGAACCTTGATACAGGGGTACACGCACGGATTAACGGAATATTCCTTATGGACTTTAATCACCTGCTTGAATTTCTTCTATTGCTGGAAAAGGAGAAATAGCTCTACTCGATGGCGCTTGCATATCACAGCCCATACGGGTACAATACTGAATTGCTATTTTCTAGCATTCCCTATATTTAGGGTATGAGAGTTCTATTCGATCTATGGATTTTGCATCCTGAAAGGATAAAGAACATGTCTCCAACCGACGAAAAGGTTTTTGAGACCTTCTACAATTTTGTATATGACAGGGTTTATATTTTGGATGCCGAAATACAAAAAGAGGAGGACGCTGATCCTACAGAATCAAAAGCCATTATCATAGAACTTGTGAAACAAAGAATAACCTTCAAGGACTACAGCCCCGAATTGACGGCAAAGCTGCAACACTGCTTTACTGAACATGATTACAAAATCTTGGAGCTACGGTTCAAGGAAGCGTTTGGAAATCTTGGGAACTAATGCCATTGGTTCGGGAAAAAACCCTACTTTTAAGCCCTTTACACCTGTCCCCAACTTACTACTGTTCCTTGTCTCATTTGTCATCTGCATGGCATTAAATGCCCATGCTTATAAGCCGTTCCATCCAATCAGGGAAGCCGAAAACTGAAAACTAGAGTAGGCACAAATCAACAGAGAAGGTTTTATGACTATTGCAATTCAATTTAAATCTCTTTTGCTGGTGGTAACAGGCATAATAATTGGGGCAGCTGGCGCGATACTTATTGTTCGAAAGCCGGTCAGTAAGTCGGAAATGAAATATCTGCATATGTACGATGGGGAGGGTTTCATGTGGTGTTCAGGAGATACGGTTTACTTAAGAAATTACGGGGATACTACTTTTTTAGAGGATTATCACCACGGTAGAAATCAAAAGTACTCAGATCACATCAGGATTTTAACCGGCCTTCCACTGATGCGCTTGCAATTGACGCCTTATCCACCCGGGGGTTCTGTTCATTAAGCCTTTGCGCCAAAAAGTACGTCAGTAAATGCGTCAGTTGAACGATTCATATGAGCAAAAAGAGCAATTTGTTGACAAACCATATTTCTTACTTTGACACCTGTACTAACGCTTAAAGATGACAATAGAATCTGCAAAAGCATTTGATTTGCAGTGCCTAAGAAGGGTAAAAAAGATTTCGCATTTAAGGGAGGATGTTTTATTTTTGCCTCCCCAAATAGGGACGGTGCGGTAGCTCAGTCGGTAGAGCAAAGGACTGAAAATCCTTGTGTCGGCGGTTCGATCCCGCCCCACACCACGAATAAAGGTCGCAGTGATGTGGCCTTTTTTTTTATGCCTTTTCTGCGCCGATATTGATTAAATTTGAGAACAAATATGCGCGAATATGAGGACCGCTATAATTGATAAGCAAATTAGCACATACCTGGGCAAATTGAATGTCAAGGAAAAGGAGGCAATATTAGGCGTGGTAAAGACATTTGTGGAAAATAAAGAGGCAGATGCTACTGAAGACAAGGGTTTTATCGCGGAGCTTGACCGCAGGGTCGCTGAATTCGAAAGTGGCAATGCCAAAACCTTCACCCTGGACCAATTAGAAGCAAGAGCGAGAAAAGCATATAAAAGTACCTCCAAGGCTGGAAAATGACTCCCTATAAATGTGAGTTTCATTCAGAAGTCCAAAGTGACTATAGTGAAGCCTACGGCTGGTACGAAAGCCAGAAGAAGGGACTTGGTGAGCGTTTTTTAACCTTTGTCCGACGGAAAATTGATCAAATCGCAGAGCATCCTGAGAACTATGGAGTAAGAACGCGTAAAGACTACCGGGAAGTTCAAGTTGATATTTTCCCTTACTTGATTGTCTACAAGATTTACAAGCAGTCAAAGACTGTCCTAATCATTTCTATCCATAATACTAAAAAGCACCCACGCAAAAAGTATCGAAAGTAGTCTACCGGTAACTTTCAGTCGGTAGAGCAAAGGACTGAAAATCCTTGTGTCGGCGGTTCGATCCCGCCCCACACCACGAAAGTTAAGAGTCAGTCGCCTGTAAATGAATAATTTGCAGGCGATTTTATTTTTGGGGGGACAGTTTGGGGGAATTACTCTTTGTGTTTCCCTTACTTATACAGAGGAACTGGTCGTATCTTGACGTTGTCCAGATGAGAAATGTTTTAGATACAATCAGAGGCCGCGGATCCACACCCGGGTGAACGAGAAAAATATTTAAATTTATATTAAATGAAACGTATATTAATCGTTACAGTTATCGGCTCTTTGACTTGCCTGTTGCGGCAAGAAGCCGTGGCGCAGACAGCAAATTCTTCCCCTTTCCTTGACAGCATTGCAGAGCAGGATGAACTGTCGGTTGAGCAGATAAAAAGCCACACCTTGATTGACAGCGTTTATTTTACCGGGATGTTTTCGAGGGCCGGCTTTACCGGAGACACGGTCTTTCGCTTTTCCAATGGATTTATAGGGGCGATAATTAATTATGATGACAGGATGGTTTCCAGTTCTAAATTCTTGCTCGTATTCGAACCGTCGGACTATCGCAACACGGCAAGTGGAATCGTCTATTCCGATGCTGACAAAGATGAGAGTTCAGCGTATAACGATCGAAGATATAAATTAATGTTAGACAAGTCAATGTTCGAGACGATCGAAACCTACTATCCCCGGGGAAGCGACAAACCAAATAAGGTTTACAGAACTAAATGGAAGGTTACCGACAAGGGCGCGGTTGTTCAGGTAAAGTAAGGAGGGGATAAAAAGGTCTCTCTCCGGCGCCCTCGGCAACAACTGCGCCAGGCAACATTTGTCGTCAACTTCTTATTGGTACTTACGTTGCCCACATCAATGAGGTTATTAGTCTAAGGTTGCATCGCGCCTCCAGGCCCGGACGCCCGGGACAGGGTAAAATCAATGGCAAATCGAACGAATTCGTTCAACGACATATTCTTGGCAGCCGAATAAAGGGTTGCCTGGCGATGCAACTCCGACGGAATGCGAACGTTGAAGCTTCCTTTATACATTTTTTCCGGTTCTTTGCTCAGTTGCTTGCAGGTCTTCAGGTAGTCATCCACTGCTTCGAGGAATGCCCTCTTTAGCTCTTTGACCGTCCCGCCTTCAAACGTTACTGAATCATTGATGCCGATGATTTTGCCAAAAAACACCGAGACGACAAAATTCTAAAAAATCCACCGAATTACTGACGCGCTACCTTTGGCAATTCGCAGACGCAGTCTACATAAGCGTCTGGATTTCGAAATTGCCTGCCAAGATAGTTGCCGACGAAAAATTCGATCCGGTCCTCCCCAGCAATGGCGATCGGTTGACCTGCCTTTACCGGTTCTCCTTCGTGAACTAGCGCCCGATCGATGTCTGCATAAGTGTAAATAGTAGTGTCAACCCGAATGCTGATATATTTTATATTCTGCAAAGAGATTACATCAGCGACGCGTCCATCGGTGGCGGACAAAACGACGCTATCCTTCCCCCAAATATCAACGGTGGATTCTCCTGAACCTACGAACACACCATGGTGTTCTGTTAACTTCTTCATGATCCCATCTTTAAAGGGACATTTCCCTTTTTTGGGAGTATCGAACGAACCCTTGGTTGATCCAATTAGGTAAATTATTGCGACTGTTATATTTAAAATTGATTTCATGGAAGGGGACTTGGTGTGTTAAGGCAAAGCGATTTTTGATTGGGTAGGATAAGATAAGCAGCCCAAATATTTTTGTATATTGTTCTTCCAATTCAATGGCAATATGGATGAATTTGACAAGTTCAAACATAAAGAAAAGTTTGAAAAAGACAATCAGATCTTTTACCCTGGCCTGGCAGATCCAGGGCTGCGTAAAATCCTGACAGAAAGGATCAACCGGGCTGCGGATGACTTTAATGAGGTGTCACTTAGGCCCTGTGCAACCGCGGACGATTACCGGGAAGCGATCAAAAAAGGGCTTGGAGCGGTTCGACGAAATTTACCTCGACACAGAGGACCGGGAGCGCGTCTGCCATTATTTTGAGGAGTTAATGGATATAGTGGGTCTTGAGAGCTCCGGCGGTATTTTGAATAAGTTCATGTATGGCTTTAATCCGGATGATTTTGGACCAAAGCAATGAAACTTTTCCCATTCAATAAATCGAAAAAGCCAGCCCGAACCGGTAAAGACGTTTCGGGCGAAAGTCAGCCTTGTTTTGAGCGGTGATGGATTTCATGGCGCGCAGGGTGCCACAACTTGATAATGAAGGGTGTTTGCCGACGAGGCCCGGGAACCGTCCGGTTTTGTGTATTCAACCTTCACCAGGATAGGATATTTGCCAGGTTTTTGCGGGGCTTTGATCATTTTGATTGCCATCGATTCTTCGGTCAGAGTCATCTTCTTATTGTCAATAGTTATTGTTGGGCTCAGCTCGGTCCTGAATCCACCAATCCCGGCAGTGAGTTGGATCGTATCGCCCGGCTTCACGACATTGGCGCTAAGGGCCTCTACCATGTCATATTTCGTAAACACCATATCTTGGTACAATGCGATTTCTTTTCTGACAAATTGAATAAGCTGATATGCGGATAGTATCAGATCGTGTTTGAGCTTCGATAGTGCAATGCGCGTAAGCAATTCATCGTCACCAAAAGTGCTGTCTTTCCATTGGGAAAAAACTGAGCCGAGCGTCGCTGATACGGGATAGCCCGGAAGGATCGCCAGGGTTGAATAAATTCCGGAAAGGTCTTGTTCAAGGTACTTGTAACGGTCCTGCGATTGCAGGGAATGAAAGAGCCCCGGCAGGCTTTGCTTGTAGCGCAGCAGCGTGTCAAACAATATTCTTATTCGATTATCGGCGATCTTGTGGGAGCTCTTCAGTTCGTTTTGCAGGCTGTCAATATAGTCGGCGGCCTCCCGGGCCATTAAGGTCTCCTTCGCCGCAATGGGTTGCCACCGGACTGCCCAGAATTGATCTGTCAGGTAGTTAGATCCGTGAATCAGTGTGGACATACTGGTATCGCAATTGGCCTCCAGCACCCGGGTTGAGGTTTCGAAGCCCTCATTGATGGTTTCCAACTGAAGACGGTTTTGGCGGCATGATAGCAGTACGAAGCCCGATAGTAGGACGCAAAGGCGAACGGCTGGCATAAGGGAGGTTTTTGTGGGGAATCCCGAAAATAACGGCGACGGCAAAGTTTTGTTGCGCTGTCAGCTTTTCTGTCTGAGCGCAGTTTGCGCAAGTTGAGTAGTTAACACTGAACCAAGATCCTGCCACAACCAGCCCGTTACCGGGGACAAAATCGGGGGCGATTTTACATATTTTCAGCTATTTCAGATTATCCTCGATTTTCAATCAATATGCAATACAAGTTTGCATATCAGTGATGTATGCAAAAATGAATTCGAATATATTAAGTCGAGAAAGGTGAGTGTCCCTTCACCCCACACCACATAAATAATGAAGCAGTTACAAGTATATTCGTAGCCGCTATTTTCTTTAGGTCGAACATAATTAAAGAAATCATTCTTTTAGCCATTGTGAGCACGCTCGTTGAATATGTCTTTATATTTACTTGTTCAGCCTACGCATTCAATGAATAGAGCCCGATATTTTAACTATATAGAGGAAAAACTAGGAACATTAGCCTATCGCATAAACCTCAAAGGCAAGCTAAATATCCTAGACTTGCATTTGCATTCAGAAACTTTTTATTTGCATTTATTGAATCTTGTTTTCGGCTGGAGGGTTAAAAACATAAATGCCTTTCAACAAAACGTTGAGGCAATAGATTTAATCGATGACACAAATAAACTCGTTTGTCAGGTTTCTGCTACGAACTCTAAACAGAAAGTAGAAAGAAGTCTCTCTAAACCATTCTTAAAAAAATATCACAATTATACATTTAAGTTTATTTGTATTTCAAAAGACGGTTCCGATTTAAGAGGTTTTATGTTTAAAAATCCGCATAACATTAAATTTGACCCCAAATCTGACATTCTTGATAATAAATCAATATTGGATTTTATTCTTAATGAAAAAGCGGAAAAACAAAAAGCGATATATGAATTCATAAAAAGGGAGATTGGTGAAGAAAGAAATTTGTCAAATAAGGTTCCTAAATTAACTGTAGGTATTGCCCTAGTTATTTGTGCGTTATTTGGATTTCTAAAACTTTACGATTATTTGAAGTCGCCAAAGGTAAAAAGTGACGAGGCAACAAAATATACAGGCGAACTGAAGCCATCAACAATTGATACTTTATCGCCATCTGGATTTTCTTTCTTGGAGCAAACTCCCGTCTTTTATAATGAAGTAAAATATGATTCCCTTCCAATTGTTAAAGGAATATTGATAAGAAACAAGAATAAGCCAATTAATTTAGAAATAGGCAACACTTTGTTTATTAACTCAAGAGAATATTTGAGCCGTGGTATTGAAATTCATACACCAATCTATCCTGCTTGTGATAGCGTTAAAAAAATCAGTTTGATTTTAAAGGATGACCGGCTATATGTATCTGTTGAATTCAAGGATTTAGAAAAGGGTGAAACCGTCGGATATTTAGAATATAATCATTGGACAGTTTTTAAAGAAAACTCCCTGGAATATCCAAAAAATGATGATTATAGATTAGAAGTAAAAGACAAGAAATCCAATATTGTTTTCACAATAAGATATAACGAAACGTCATTAGGCACGAATCAAGTATTTATTTGTGGCTACTTTATCAGCCCAAAAGCTATATCCATTCTTGTCCAGGACACAATTAAAAAAAATCAATTTGATACCTGTATCTCCAAAAGTAATATAAACTGGAAACAGGATGCAGAAGTACTGATACAGAATATTAAATCAATTTATCCTAAATGAATAGTTCTGGAAGGGTTTCTCGTAGAAGGTGCAAAGACTGCTCCCTTATCTTCCCGATTAGACAGATGTTGCCGTTATAACGTATATTTGCTAAACGCAGTGAGATGGTTTCTAATTTCAAGTTTCTTCTACCATGAACATAACCAGATTAACTGGCGAAATAAACAAGATCAAAGTTAAGAACGTGGTGGACATGCCACTGTTCTACGGCCTGTGGGCAATTGCATTGGCGATAGCATCTTCAATTTTTGGTAAGCAAGAATGGCTTACGATTGGGATATTCTGCATTTCTTGCTTTTTGTTTCTTGTGGCCGGGGTTGGCTATTTTTATTTTTCTAAAACCAAACCTGATTACCTTCGCTCTGAGGAATACCACTTAAAAAAGCAATCTCTTGAAATACTAGGGGACAAAGACAACATCCTAAAGGTCGATGCATCTCACATCGTAAATATCACTAAGCCGGATAATAAGCAATTACCAGGAGGAGGAAAAACCACAATCTGATGTCACGCACTGCATATATATTGACCTTTGATAGAGAACAGAGTTTTGAAGTAGACTGGCCGGCATTGCATAAAAAGATAACAGAGCTTGACGAGGTTACCAACTGGTGGCATTATATTAGTTCTTCTTATATTCTGATCACCACAATTAGCAATGCCTCAGAGCTAAACAAAAAGCTGCTGTCAATTTTCCCCCTGAATATGTCATATTTACTCATTGAGGTAAATATTAAAAACAATAATGGCAACCTCGTTCAGAAAGCATGGGACTGGATTCAGAAAAACGAGAAAATTACTTAACGTAATCAGTATTTTTAAAATCCTATGTTGATTAAAAGATCGAAAAGTAGATGCGACTTACCTTGGATCAATTAAATCAACATTTTTTGAATGCCCGACCTCCTCTACATACGGAAACACTCGGATGAGGCAAATATTAAAGACTTATTATTCGAATGAAAATCAGAATATGTCAAATCGGCAATTCACTACGCCTCGAAATATTTTCCAACCCAACAGAAAGACACTTGTTATAAAGCTTGGTCCTCCGGCCATTCAGAAATCATTTCTTTAATAATAGCAGCCTTAAAAAGAAACAAAGATCTCTTAAAATGCAACCGCGCCAAAGAATCCACGCAAATGCAACACATTACGTCAATTAAGTTTTCAAATTATAAAACTTTCAGTCATTTCTCGGTGACATTGACCCCTTTTAATATTCTTGTTGGGCCTAACAACGCCGGAAAATCGACGATAATTGGCGCATTGAAAATCTTAGCCGAAGGATTACGCAAAGGACGAGCCCGCAAGCCAACATTAATCGATTCACCCACAGGAAATCAAATATTGGGCTACCAAATTGATTTATCTCAAGTACCAATAGCGACTGAAAATATTTTTCATAATTACGATGAAGCACAGCCGGCCATCATCCGGTTCAGGCTGTCGGATGGTGCATTCATTCAAATCTTCTTCCCTCGCAACGGTGAATGTTTCATGAATTACGACTCAGATACAAAGGCAATTCACTCCCCATCTGAATTTAAGAAATATGTCACTATAGAAATAGGATACGTGCCGATACTTGGTCCGGTTGATCATACGGAATCGCTTTATCAGAAGGAGGCGGCCAGGCTGGCGTTACTTACTTATACAGCATCCAGAAACTTCAGAAATATTTGGTTTCATTACCCAGAAGATTTTGATGAATTCCGCCAATTAGTTATTCAAACGTGGCCCGGAATGGATATATCACTACCTGAAACAAACTATTCCGCAAAAACAGCGACTTTAGACATGTTTTGCCCTGAAGAAAGAATTCCAAGGGAAATATTTTGGTCCGGCTTTGGCTTTCAGGTTTGGTGCCAGATGCTGACATATATTGTTAAAAATAGAAATTCTTCCTTGCTGTTAATTGATGAGCCAGATATATATCTCCATTCTGACTTGCAACGTCAATTACTTGGCGTATTAAAAACGTTAGGACCAGATATTATCATCGCTACCCATTCGACAGAGCTTATTTGCGAGGCAGATTTGAATGATATTCTGGTAATAAATAAAACAAACAATTCTGCTCAGCGTATCAAAGACCCAAGCCAATTGATTGATATATTTCAAGTTCTGGGTTCAAACCTAAATCCGATATTGACGCAGATTGCAAAATCAAAAAGAATATTGTTCGTCGAAGGAAAAGACTTTTCGGTCTTTTCGAAGGTAGCACGAAAACTTAAAAAAGAACAAGTTTCAAATAGAGCAGACTTTGCTGTAGTCCCCGTAGAGGGCTTCAACCCTCAAAAATTGCGTGCATTTAAGGAGGGAATTGAAAAGACTATCGGAACAAAAATTGTTTCTGGTGTTATATTTGATCGAGACTACAGATCTGAGGGTGAAGTTGCGAATGAAAAACGAGAGTTGGAAAAAGTAAACCTATTTGCTCACATTCATTCTCGAAAAGAACTGGAAAATTTTTTAATAGTCCCGGACGCAATTGAAAAGGCAATCAATGAGAAAATCCTTGAAAATAACAGACGAAATAACAGCGAAGTAACATTTGAAGAGGATACCGGTTATCTCTTAGGTATCATATCAGACGACTTTAGACATAAAACACAAGCTCAACTACAGAGTCACCAATTCAAATTTGACAAGGCCAAGGATCCAAAAATTGATGATTCTGTCATCATTGAGAAAATTATGAAGGATTTCGAAAAGAAATGGTCAAACATGGCTGAAAGATTCAAGCTTTTGCCTGGAAAAGAATTTTTCGCCGCACTTAATAAATTTTTGCAAGGCAAATACGGATTTAGTATTTCTCAAGGCAACATTATTAATTATTTACAAATATCTACAATCCCTGAAGAGCTGAAAGATTTGATCGATGAAATTGAGAAACTAAGAAATGTACCTCATTTACTTGACAAGGCCTGAAGGCATGAACCTTAAGAAAAGCATCAAATTGATTTGATCACGGCAATCCACCTACAACCCTTACATTAGGATACGTCCCCGCTGCGTCAAGGCCTTCATGTCTCAGATTGTTATTCGAAAGGCAGCTCGTGACCTAAAATTGAAGAAACAATATTCCCTATAAATTCTTTTGTTCCATTCATTGGAGTGTACCCAGCAATTCTATTGTTTATTGTAAAAAAGGTAAATTCAATTGGGTCATCTGAGTTAATATATATATTCCCAAAAACTGTGATTGACCCTTCCATTGGATTCGTGATATTAAACTCCAGTTTGTATTGTTGTCCGTTAAGATTGATATTTGCTTCCTGAAAGTTGTTATTTTGAAACATAGAAATATGGTTGTTAAGCGTCAAAGATACAATTTATGAACTGGTATTTTGGTATCCCATATCTTAAAAGCATATTCATCGTATAATCCTCCACGGATTCAGCGATTTGGAAGTTTTATCTTTTTGTCATCGTTGCCCGTAGCATACTAATGAAGCGTTCTGGCTATGAATAACCCAGTAATCCTGGAATTCGGAAATCGTTGGCGCAACAAGCCTTGGCAGGCTTTAAAATGAGCGCCATCGGTTACTACATCGTCTACCAGAACGACGTTAGGCTTTTGGTTCACGCATAGCGCTTTATCAACTTCCAGGTAAGGCAAGATCTCACCCGGACTCAGCTTATTCTCGTGGGTCGGCGGCATATTCTGGCGAACGTAGATTATCTCTCTTAACTCTGCGTTTGGCCTCGCGCTGCAAAAATTGTTCATTACCTGCACTATCCGGTCATCATACATAGGATCGCCCTTCATTCTGGAAGGCGGTATAGGGACAAAAATTACACCCGGTGGATTAATAGCCGGAGTCCCTTGAATAAAGAGATTTGAGACTTCTTGAATGGCATTGCCTTTGTGCTTCCATTCGCTTTTTCCCTTCCTGTCCATTGCCTTTTTAAAATTAAGAATAAGGTCATTCTCGGGTGTAAATCCGAGACTTAGGCGGGTGTAGGTCATAAAAAAGAAACATTCGTCCTGCGGATCTAAATACTGATGCGACGGTAAAAGCAGTTCGTCAATCTTTTGGAGACGATACATTTAGGCATGGTTTAAATATCCCTTCAATTCCTCATAGCTTGAGACCCGGATCGCCCCTTTTTCCGCAAAATTCTGTGGCCACGAAATCTTTTTATTCTTGAAGCACGTATCCCAAATAAACAGTTTGCGCTTTTGAAATAAGGCGGCAGCCGCTTGGGTAAGGCTTCCCGACGTTTCCCCCGCTTCAACAATCAATGTCGCTTCGGTCAGCGCCGACATGGTTTTATTGCGTTCGAGGAAAAAGTTCTTGTTGATACGATAATCCTGTTTTGAGTAACGATAGAAAGGAACCTGGCTTATTAACAAATGCTCATTTGCAATCTTGTTCTGCAGCTCGTTGTTCTCTTTTGGGTACACCTTGTTTAAAGGAGTACCAAGTACCGCAATTGTGCGGCCTCCGGCAGCAATAGTAGATTTATGGGCTTGGGTATCAATGCCCGACGCAAGGCCGGACACAACCGTGAAATCATCCATTGCCAGTTTCGTCGCCACCTCGGCAGCGACCGCCAGCCCTTCGGAGGAAGGGGTTCTTGTACCGACAATTGCAACGCATCGGGTTTTTAGATACTCTAGGATGCCCGTGTAATATAAAAGGACAATGCGCTCTTTTGCATCATTCAGTTGCATGGGAAAATCGAAAGTTCCGCTGATAAGTAACCCTGTTCTGAAATTCATTCCAAATACGAATTTCTTTACTTCGTCTTCGATTGCATGGACTTGATCGCCACTGACAAAATCCGATGGAAGGGAGTCTGGATGTCGCGCAAATAAATCCGACAAGGATTTCCAGGTCGTCTTTTTATTAGCCCAAAGGGCTTCGTAGGCGACAATCTCCTTTAAAGGCTGGACGGGAGTAGTATTTCCAAATTGCAGCATATAAGATTTTTTAAAGATAAGAAATTTTGCACAGAAATGCCAAATTTTTTAGCATTTTCGATGCTCTTTATTGCACTTCAATTTGGTCGAAGAACACAAGGGGAATTTTGTCGTCATAGTAAAAAAATTTGAGTATACGATTTTGTTTCTTCCAAATATTGTATATTTGAAAGTCACATCTACAACGACAATAAATTCAATAATGCAGGGTAGGTAGTAGCCGCTACCGCCCTGCGGCGGGAAAAACAAAGTTATGAAACTTTGCATTCTACTAGCCTCCCGGATTTTCACAATTTACGCACCTTATTATCAATCGGTTACACAGTCTAAAGCTTCGCAAGCTCAGGACTGATGCTTTCACCTCGCGGCCTCTCTCCATTCAGGGCTTGGGACTTGAAGCATTACAAGTGAATTTGGCAAAGCCCCTTTCCATTGATCCTACCCTTGACAGAGATAGAACATCTAAATGCTCCTTCTTTAAAAAAGCTTCGGTCCTGCAGTTTACCCCCTACCTCACCACCAACCCCCTCATCCCCTCATCCTGCACCAACTTCTTAAATTCCCTCTCCACCAACAACTCCATATCACGCCGTATCGCCGCAAAATGCTGCTGAAGGCTCTCCTCGTCAACCGGATAATTGATTATCGGCAGTTTTTCGCTCCCGACCTTGAGCTCCTCCCGCACAATCCGCGCGTGAAACCCTTTCAGCGGCGCCTCGACATCCGGATCATCTGCCGTTACCCCCACAAACTCTCCCGACGACAACATCGCCAGCGTCGCGGGGGTGATCGCCTCCTCCCATTGTGGCGTTACGCTAACCGAAGTGTCGGAACTGTTGCTCGACACCGATGACCGGTCCTTCATAACTTTCGGAAACCGTTCGCTCACCCATCTGGCCGTCTCCCCCGCCGTTTGCCCGCAAATAAAGTTACCGCTGATGTTCAGTACCGCGTCGGCCTCTTCGCGGGTGTACTGGGTCCGTAACTGACTGAGGTCCTGAACCGCAAGGATGGGGATCACGTTGTTGGACCGCGCAGTCGCAAATAAGGTCAGCACGTTTGTTGCCCGCACCGTTGCAAACTCATCGCAGATCAGGGCAAACGGCAGGCGGTCCGGCGCATTGCACAGCCGGCTGATCTGGTCGATATATAGCGATAGGATCGGCCCGAGCGCTTCGCGGCGGGTTGGGTCGCCGCCGAGGCAAAGGATCTTTGGCTTGTCCGGATCGTTGAGGTCGAGGCTTAGGTGGTTGCCGGTAAGGATGTAATATACTTCGGGCGAGGCCAGCCGGGCAAGGGGTATTTTGGCGGAGGCCATCTGACCGTCCAGCATTTCCATACTCTTGTTGGCGAAGGCGTCGATGAACGGCTGGATAAGGGTGCGGATCTCGGGTTCGGTGCGGAGTACGCTGAAGAGCCAGTCGTAACGGGTTTGCAGGAGTTCGATCGCATGGGGAAGGGTACAGTATTTCCCGTTATTATGCTTGCGGAGATACCAGATGACCGCCGCCAGGATGTTGATCGGCGACTCGACAAAGAATTTGCCTTCCTGCTGAGCCCAGGTGCGGTTGATGCTTAAAAAGATCGTTCGACTGGCACCAATGGCGTCGGATACCAGCCGCAAGGTGGATGGCTCCACGACATTACATCGATGCGACCGTCCAACATCCTTAAAGTTGATACAGAAGAAACCCGTGTCAGACGGATATTTGCCTCTATAGTGACGAAAAAGATTCCAGGTCAGGCGGGTGAGTGCATCGAATTTGAAGTCATACACGAAGAGCGTATGCCCCTTCGCCATACACTGGGCAAGAAAGGGTTCGATGATAAATCTTGATTTACCGGATCCCGGCGACCCCATGATCAGCATTCCCCGCCGTGGGTTGAGGAAGTTGATCGAGCTGCTCCTTTCCCGGCCTAGCAGCCGATATTTACCCCTTAAATGCAAGGCGTACTCGGAGGTGATCATCCGCTCCTCCTGCGGGAATCCCGCTTTCCGCTTGCCGAAGATATCGTCGTCGGAGTGCGGTGAGATCAGGTGCCGTTTGATCCGGATGGCGGAAACCAAGAGGAGCAGCCAACCTGCGGTAGTCACGACACAATAACTGGAAGCCGTTACAGCAGGACTGCCGAGCCGCGCAAAGATCACGGAGCTGCCGAAGTAGAGCAAAAAGCCAAGGGCCATCATCACTTTCAGCCGCCGAAGCGAACCCCGGAGCTCGGTCCGCCCCCGATGGCCTAAACAGGCCAGGAAAAGAAACATAAGGATGAAGAGCTTGCACATCAGCCCGCTGTTGAAGAGGCCCGTCCGGCCGAGCTCTTCCGCCAATTTATCCCCCAGGCGACCGGTCAATTGAAGGTCGAGAAAGAGGGGGTAACAAGAATAGTAGAGGTGCAAGCAGTAGACGCCGATGCTGATGCCAAGGCTGAGCATGGCCACGCCGCGCAAAGAATCGTGTGTATTGTCGTTCATATGAATTTTTTTAGGTTATAGGTCTCCGGAAATCCGTTGGCCGCGCCGCGGTTGCAACGCCAGCCGCTCTTGCAATTCCTGTTGGTAAACTTCCTTCGGAACCAGCCGATCGAACAAGCCCGATGCATCGTAACGTTGCCCCAGCGACTCGCCGCTGTGGACAATACGCGCCTTATGGTCTACATACCACACTTGATGATTGTCGCCGACCAGGCTGATCCGCTCGTTGCCCAGCGCTTCCTTAAAGGCATCCAGGTCGAGGCGGGTATCGTATAGCACCCAATCCACCGCCGTTGTCACCCGTTCTTCCTGTTTCAACCTCAGCTCGCGGTTTATTTCAAATTGGACCTCCAATTTCCGCAACGTCGGCCTTTGCTGAAGGCGGCTTGCTTTTATATATGGTCTGGATAGACGGCCATCCTCTGTTAGCGGATAGTACACAAGACCCCCATTCCGCCGGATAACGCCGCCTGGTTCACCCTTGCTTGCCCGGACGCGGTACAGCTGTAGAATCGCATTAAGCTCATCCAGGTTGGTATAATTATAATGAGGGATGACGACGTCCATTATGGCATTCATGGTTGCCAGTTGCGAGGTTGTCCCTTTTACAAGCGCCTGAACAGGGTGTAATTCTTTCCATTCTTCGTCAGGAACCCGGATACCTGCCTGATAGAGACCATATCGTTTTTCCAAATGCCTCGATACCTCATAGCTTTTGAAACGATTTGACATCGACAAAGAGATCGGCGCCTCGTCCCATCGGATTCGGCTCGACACAATATGAAGATGCATATGCAGGGCGTCCTGATGTAAATACGCCAAATAAGGTTGGCGCTCCCAGCCCATTGCTCGCATGTAATCGCGTACCAGACTTCGCATCTCAGCCTTCTCGATCTTGTCGGATTCGTGGAAGTCGATAAAAATGTGCAACACCCTCTGCCGCACTCGGTCATTAAGGCTAAGCAGCCGCTCAATGTGGAATTGCTTTTCTTCCACCGTGAGATCGCCGGCATCTTTGATCATATTGCCCGCATAAATGCACTCCGCTACCCCTTTTCTAACCTTATGCTCATGATACCACAAGACGCGGGCAATCTCTACAGCAGACACTATTTTGGTATGCATAAATCTGCGATTTCATAAAATGTTTCTCTTATATCTATGACAAGGTTGAACAGCGTTTCCCGCTCTTCGACGGAAAATACCGGGTGTTCCTGCAATTTGTCCAGCTCAGCGCGCATATTGTTTGCCAAATCGATCAGGCTGTCCAGCGAAAAATTACGCGAGGTCATAACTACCGGTCGGGCCGTCAAAACCTTTCGAACGTATTCAGCGTAGGTTCTACAGGTCGAATTCTTCCAGAGTGCTTTCGTCGCATCGAACTCCGGTGTCGAGAACCGCACGCAGATTCTCCGATTGCGTTTCGGCAGAGGCTGCAGTCTTTTCATTGGTAATAATTTTTGCGTTCAAAATCTGTTTCGGCCGGATGACCAGGGTCAGCACCCTTCCGCCGTCCTTCTCTCCCACTTCCAGTACGAGCTCCTTGTCCTTTCCCGGCGCAAACGGGCGGAAGCCTGCCCATTGCGTTACCGTGGAGTCTGCAGATACGGCAACGAGGCTGGCCGCACACGACGGTTCAACCGCCATCTCCTGTTGCGCCGTTCGCCGGAAGGTCCGGCGGTCGCGAAGGACCCAACGGTAATACCCAG
>Ga0206895_1070_pt1 | contig 29629 bp, 10 predicted proteins | sample Alteio_BWOrgHeat_51_FD_152967 | JGI IMG/M metagenome (GOLD analysis project Ga0206895, IMG submission 152967) | Enriched cells from forest soil in Barre Woods Harvard Forest LTER site, Petersham, Massachusetts, United States -... | ecosystem: Environmental > Terrestrial > Soil > Temperate forest >...
GCAATATTCGGATGATCCTTGGCAAAATCGTTTCCCACCTGGAGATAAGTCTTGTCTGGGACTCCATGATCGATTTTCCACTGTTTGTATACTGCCAGGGCATTTATAAGTATCCTTTGCCCTATTAACGTGCCGTTCATTTCACTGCTTGCAGTTGTTCGGAATGGTTTATCCACACCTTCAACATAGAACGGCAAGAAAGGGATCGCGTACTGGGAAAGGATGTCGTCCACCCTGGCAATCATATCTTTGTCAGCCTGTAGTGTTCTTGTATCTTCGAGGAAGTTTGTATACGGCTTTCCGGTCGACGTAGCTTTTTGATAATCCATATCATGTTGCTTCGCAATAGCATCAGCCCAATCTATTGGCTGCCAATTAAAATCATAGTTCTTGCTATTCGTCAAACCGTCTTTTGTGATGCTGCCGGGCCCGGAGTAAAGACCATGATAAGTCATATCTGATTTGAAGCCTTCTTGCTTCATTTCCCAATTTGTTTTAACTACATTTCCATTGTCATCATAAAAGTAATGCACAATTCCTCTCCCCAAAGGTCCAAAGGATGCGGAGTAGTACTTTCCCTTTATCGTGCCACCTATTTTCTCTATATCTCTGTCCCTCATTACATAGAACATTTCTTCCTTTACTTGTCCATTTGCATAATGGTGGAGAGCCACATACTCTAACCCATCCTCATCTGTCCCATCAACCGGTCTGTTACTTGCATACTGATACGGTGTCAGTTCCGGATAGCTCCCTTCCAAAGGATCTACACTCAAAAACCTCCCTGCTCTCGGATCATATACCCGCTTCCCATAGTCGATCTGATTCCCAACTCCTTCCACTTCATTGTCATTCTCCTTCCCGTTAAACCCATACCGGTAATTCGGGTTCGCTGACCAGCCAGCAAGATAAGTCCTTCCCGGCATTTCCATTCCAAACGGATAATAATCCTGAGCACTCACCACCGTCGCCGCATTTGCCACTCCGCTGTTTCCCCCCACTCCCGGCGGATTCACGACATCGTTCAATGTCAACATCACATTACCGAGATGGTTGGTCATTTCGTATAAGTGATTGCCCGAATTCTCCGTCGGATCCGTGTGCGACTGGGTATAGGTATCGTAGGTATCGTTAGACAGCGCTTGTCCCACAGGAATCACCACATTCGGCATCAGCATCCCGATCCGGCCGCTACCATACAAATGCTGCTCCAGCCAATCTCCTTCCGTTAAAGCCCCGCCGGAATTGGCCTTATATTGATACACCCCGAGTACAGTACCATTGGCATCCCGCACGTAATGTGTCGTCGTTGAACCACCCGGCGTGGCTGCCTTTTTTGTAATTCGGCTTCCGGCAGGGTCATAACCAAAATTCAACCCCGGCTGCCCACCCTTATAGATCGACGCTATCTTCCCAAACACCGTCCAGTTGATTTGAGTAATCCCCTGTGTCCCATCCCCGATAAGACTGCCAATATTATTGTACGTATAGTTACCCGGCGGCTGCGCATCCAGGTCATTCGGATAGGCGCCCGGTGACACCTGATCATTGATATATCCCAGCTTATTGTTGAGGAGGTTGCCATTTGCATCACGGCTATAGTAATAACTCAGATTGTCCATCAACCCTCCCGTCAGTGTTCCATTGCGCATATAGGTGAGGATATTCCCATTCCCGTCATAGCCAACTTGCTCGCCATAATCCGCACTTAAATTCGAGGTCGTCCAGTTACCGGTCCCCGTATACGGCCCCACCACATGATGATCCATCCTGGTCATCCGGTTCAGTTGATCATACCGGTAAGTATAACCCGAAAATCCGGAAGTCGACCCACTCGCCGCAAACGGCGCGATGGCATAGGAAGCGGAGCCGATATTGCCGTTAAATAAGTCCACCCCGCTCGGCAATCCAGACGACGCCTGATAAGGAGTACCGAAAGCGTTCGCGCCGGACCCACCGATCGGCAAATAATCTCCCCGGTAATACCCCAGGCTATATCCCAGGACATCCTGTGCAAACTGCCCAAATGTAGTACCCGATACCCCATCCCCACCCATGTCGGTCCTCGTATTTGCCGGGCCCGGTACCTGCTGGCCATTAACTCCCTTAAGCCAGCCCTGTAATGTATAGGCATAATCCACACCCTGCACTCCTTGCGAGCCCGTCGAATTATTTCCCAACTCCATCCTCGCCAACGGTCCATGCAAATAGTACCGGTAGGTCGCCTCATTCGTCCAAAGGCTGATATCCGAATAGTTGTTCCGACTCGAATAGGCATTCACCATCCGGTTGTCGGCATCATAGGCATATTGGTAATAGAACTGATCCCACTTGCCATCCTGATACAGCACCTCATTGATCTTTCCGCTGATCAGGTCATATTGGTATTTGATGTCCTTAAGCCCGCTGCTCCCCGTTACAAATTGTTGTTCATTTGCGATCAGAGCAGCATTCTCCTGCACCTGTTCGGCGACATCGCCATCATAATCGTAACTATAATAGCTGGCCGATTGCCTGTTTTGTGTAGGGTCGTTCCCGGCAGACAGCATGGCCATCGTCGCTATCCGTTTGCGCAAATTGCTTTGAAGGATACCCGCGGGAGCCCAGCCTGGTGCAGCATCATAAGCCTTGATCATAACTTGTTGGTTTGTGCCGCTGGCATACCAGGTCTGAAGAGTAGCATCGGTACGCGTATCCGTCTCGGCCAGCGTAACCGCCCCAAGTTTCTCCCCTATTTCCGTAACCCGCCCCAACGCATCATACCTGGTATAGCTGAAACGTCCTGCTACATTGTTTGCATCCACCACCGCCGGCTGCAACTGCTCTGCATTCTGCGAAATAACCAGGCGGCCCAGCCTGTCGTAAAGGGAGGTGCCCGTACCTTCATCCGGCGTGGTCTTCTGCACGACCTGATTCAAGCTGTTATATACATAATTGGAAGGCAATCCATGATTAGGCACGATCAACTGCTGGGCAAACGGCACATAATTCGTCTCCGTGATCGGCGCACCCGTAGTTGCCCAACTCATAGCCGGCGCATCAAACGTAGCATCATTTCCATTGCACGAGATATCATGGATCATACTGCCATCCGTATTGTCCATTGGCCAGTATCCCACCAGCCCGGTTTGGTCGGTCGGAGCAAGCGCCTGCGTATACGCAGCCGCAATCTGCGCGGGAGTGCGCGCAATGCTCCATATCCGGACCTCGTCGATCCCACCCGGCATATACCCGTATTGACCCCCTCCAAAATTATAGCTGGGACTGACCGTGCTTTTAGTCGACATATTCCCCGTCTTCTGATAAACCCCGTCGACATACAACGAAGGCGTCAGATTATTGTACACGATTGCTACATGCGTCCATCCGCTTACATTGCCCCGCCAATCCAATAAGACCGGCAAATAATTTGCCGCATGTTCAAATACCGTTATCCCATTCGTACCCACCGCAACCCCCATATTGGCATGCCCCGATGCCGCCGTGCCACCAAATAGCGGGAAGATGGCATATGGCGGCGTGTAATCCACACCAGCATAGATATCATTGAGATTCGGGATAGTATAGGCCGTCTGCGGGTTCACCCAGAATTCTACCGTAAACGTATTTACCACATTCGTCAGCGCGAACTCCGTCAACGAACCCGTTGGATTCGGATTGCTGCTGATCGTCAGCGCACCGCGGTCCGGAATAGTTACCGGCGTCGAATTGGCCGTATTGTTATTGCAGAAGGTTGGACCATTGAAGATCGCCCAATACAAATAGCTTGTCATCAAACTGCCCGCCGGGTTCAGACAGGGGTTTTGATAGTTCGCCAGAATCTGCCCATCCAAGGCCACATTCTGATAAATCCGCAGCTGCTGGATTTCGGAGACGTCCGGCGCCGGAAGAAGGTATCCCCCCGTCGTCCCGTCAATTTCCCAATCGAACGGATAGCCCGGAGCAGACGAAGCCGGTAGATTTGTAAGCTTATTCCCATTCACATATAGCGCTAATGTACCTCCCATAAGCCCACCGGCTGACTGCACGAATAAATGTGTCCAGTTTTGCAGCGCCAGCTCTGCCGGCAGCGCAGCCACCGCCTCATTGGTCAGCACCATATTAATCCCTGTAGAATTCGGCTGCAATGAATACACCTCGAACCAGATATCCCCATTGGCAATAGCAGCCTGTACCATGTACTGGTTGTCCGGCGTGATCATCCTCAGATCACGGGTACTCCCACCAGAATTCGTGAACAACCACATCTCCATGGCATCGTCGTTATTCTGCAGCGCGTTGCTCAAATCGCTCAGAATAGTCGGCTGGTTATAAATGACATTGGATGGAACCGCAGTGCACGACGAAGCAGTCTGCGCAGCCGTTTGCTGAATGGTTGAAATATCCTGATCGGTAAGCAACCGGACCCCTTCCGGCGGAATCGTCTTTACCAAATTCCCGCCCTGATCGTAATAGAATAAGGTATAGTGATACTCATACTGATTCCCCGAGATATTCGCCGACGCCTGGTTGCTAAGACATTTGGATATATATGCATTCCGGAAATTGATCTTGATCTGGGTAATATAAAGCGTATAATCCTGGCCAGCCTTTGAATAAGTCTGCTGCAGCTGATTGGCCACACAGGTGAAGGGGTCAGGCGTAGGAGGCGTAGGCGAAGCAGGCTTGTCATATAGATAGGCAGTACCAGTGCCCGAACACTGTGCAACAAACCCGCTGTAGTCATCGTAATCCAGCGCATATCCTAATTGATGATTTAGGTAATTGGTAAAAATGGTCTGGTACAAGAGATCATCGGTCGAAGTCGGAAGACCGGGATAACTCGACTGCATAGAAGCAATCAGCAAGTTCAACTGACTGCAAGTGACAAACGATGCCGGAGTGCTGCTGGCCAAAATCGAACCGCTCGTGCTCCCCGGTGTCGCAACAAAAGAAACCGGCAGAATAGCCGGATTGGCAAGATACGGGTTGCTACACCCTGCTGCAATACGCGCCTGAAGATCACTTAGCTGAGCACTTGTCAGTAAAAAGTCATCGCCGAGTTGCTGCTGCAGCCAGGCATAAAACCCGGCGCTACTGCCTGAACTGTTGTAAGCATTCTGGAACGCGGTTAAATTCGCGACGACATTGGAATAGATATCCGGAGTGAGGCTGACGACATTTGGATCCGCGGCGTAAGGAATCTTATTATACGGATACACAGTCCCAAAAAGGTCCGCATTGAAACCCGCCTGGATTAGATTGGAAGGAATTAAAGCATTGAAGACATCACTAAAAGACATATACCCGTTCGGCGCCGTATATCCGGAAGGAAGTGGATTGGGAAGCGAGCTTACAATATTTAGCGCCGTTCCCTGGGCCGATGCAATCTGCAAATAGGTATAAGACACCTGGTAGAGATCATTAACAAGGGTTAGCAAGTTGGCGTCGCTTAATGCCGTCTGGTTCTGAAAAGCCGTCGTCTGATTCCGAACATTTTGCAGCATCGCCAACCAATTATTCTCCTGGGTCATCAAATTGGCCACTTCATCCGCCAACATGGCGGCAGCCGCCGCAGCCTGCGTTCCTGAGCCATAGGTCGAAACCTCACAGCTCGAATAATCCTGGACGTCGGTGTAGTCATTAAACACTCTCGCCTTCCCGATATAATACATATAATTCGGGTTGGAAGTACAGGTCGAAGCCGGGGACGGTTGAGGATGAATGCAAACGGTGCTCGTCGTATCAACAAAATAATAGGTTTGACTATAGTCAATATAGTTTGCGTTGGCATCAAGAGAATAGATAAATTCATTTGATCCAAGATCGATGGTCTGCCCGGGATAGATTGTCATTGGGGTCGGACCTGAAACCTGTGCCGGCCCCGGTTGATGCGTGGTACCATTCAACCCCTCTTGAAAATAGTAAACGTTCACGGTTATCGGCAGGTAATTGCCGCTATTATAGTATAAATAGTTCTCATAGGCGTAATAACTGGTCGAATTTGCGCCAGAGCCAGGATCTTCCGTGGTGTAGACGAAACTCACGCCATAAGCGCTGGTCGGCGGACACGTAGCAGTGGAATTGCTATTGCTACTGCTGCTATTGGCGGCACAGGTGGCCAGTGCCGAAGGCGTACACCCTACATTCAGCACCTCATAATAGCCAAAAGGGTCGAATGTATCACCCCGCGACACCGGATAGGACGCTATCAGCACTTGCATATCGCCCGCATTTGCCGTTACCGTCACCGGGCCTTCAAGGATCGGGTTGCCGGAACCGAACAAGTTGCTTCTTAGATCATACGTAAAGGTATAGGCTCCCATGAATGGTGAATTCCCGCCGTTATAAACAATATAAAAGTTATACGCCGAATTTTCAAACCGTTCTGTCACGGTATAATTCGATTGCGCCCCGGGAGGTATACAATTGGCCGTCGACAACGGATCACCGCCAATAAAACAATCCGTACAGCTCGGATTATACGCCAGCTTCGCAATCCGATAATACTTGTCCTTCAACTGCATGTAATAGTTCAGATACATCGTCCATTCCATCGTCTGCGACCTGCACGCATTATTCGGACTGCAACTCTGCCACGACGCGGTCACCTGCGCTGCAGTCGCATTGGACGCCGGCTTACAATACAGCATCCAGTCGATCCATAAAATGATATTCTTCGCCGGTAACGGGGTCGCCGGTGACACCGTGTTATCCGTCATATTTATATTGAGCACCGTAGTCAGATTCATCAGATCGGACTGCATATTGGCGTAATACGGAGTACCACGCCCGCCATTGAACCAGGGGTCTAGCTTCAACAGCGCCAGCGGATCGGAATGATTATAATACCCGGCCGAGACGGCAGCACTGCCGGTCGTATAGTTCTGCTGAAGACTGGCGTCAAACGTATAGCTGACCTCATTGTTATCCGACGGTGTCGGATTCGATGCATCCTTACACCAGAGATAGCTGCAGTATTCGATATGATGCACGACAAACATGCTCGCCCATTGCGGATTTTGCAGATAGGCCCTCACGAAATCCGCCTGACTCAAATTGCCGATCTGTTGCGTGCTCCCATCCGATGCCGTGAACGTCGTCGAAGAAATGGTCGGATCCGTGTTATAATATTCCATCACATTGATCTGCGGCTGAAGGAACACCACAGCCGCATTGTTCGCCAGCGCAACCGGATCATATAACGCATATTGCCCTCCGGGCAAAACATCCTGCTCCAATTCCGTCAGTTTCTGGTCACAGGGCGAAGGCGGTGAACAACTGATTCCCGCACATTGGGTTTTGAGCGAATGCCAGGTGCTCCCAATCCACGACAGAATAGGGTCACTGCTCCCGGTACCCACCGTAATCCCGGAATAACTACCCGACCCCAGTTGGCCCAATACGTCGCTTTGGAAGGTAACGCTATCCGGGAGCGCCTGACAGGCGGCACAACTGCTGTAACATCCGCTCAAATTCATATTATTCAGCTCCTGGATAAAGAAGTTCTGGATCGTCAGGAGATCAGTATTGTTCTGGACATAATAATTCGTCTCCGCATTGATCACATCATTGCTGAGCTCTAGCGAGTAAGTTACATTATACGTCCCCAATGTCGGTACAGGAATAGAAAGGGTTTGTGTCACCGGCGGCGGATTCACATAACAGGTGTAGTCATTCCCCTGAAACGGTGTACTATTCGCGTTCGCAATCTGATTCCCGCACGCATCCGTAACCCGAACGGCTACCGTATAATAACAATTATTACACAATTGGCTCGCCCCGCCCGCATAAGACGTCACCAAAGCCAGTGGATTGATGCTGTAGGACAAGGTAAAAGTCCCCGTAGTCTCCGCCAGAAAAGAGGAAGTTGCGCTCATACTGAGGCTGCCCGCATCCACGGTAAAATCGGTTGGCTCTATAACCACATCGTTGAAGGGAGTGATGGCGGTCGAACCACTATTCGACGCCAGGGCATCCATGTTAGCCGGAGCGCCACCCGCCAGCGCAGTCGCAATTGTTCTCCCATGTGCGTCTACATAGCTGACACTCGCTTGTCCGTTGGGATCGATAATCATGTCCTTGAAATAATGCGATGGGTCGCCAATTTCCATTCCGAACATTCGCTGGAGCGACTTCGGCGTCGGCTTGGTGTAGTAGTAGTTCATCGCATGACCGCTGCCAATCTGGAGCGCCGGTCCCACTCCGCCCTGCTGACTTATCCGCCCGGTATTATCCGGAGTATAGGCGGTTAGAGAATAGGGATATTTTTGCGCATCCGGGATATAGGGATTGAAATAATAATTCGGCAGGTTTTGTGCATCCAAAAAGCTGTTGGTAGGAGAGTAATATTGGGAAGCTCCGCTGGTCGTGCTCATTTGATCAGCGGCAACCGTACACGTATTCGCAGTACCGCTATTCTGATTGAAGTTAATATCGGAATAACTGTAAGGAGTATTGGCACTGTTCAGATTAAAAGAAGGAATATAGTTCAACAAGTTGCTCTTCACCGGGGCGGGGAGCGCCTTCACCGTCGGCCGGCCCATTATATCGTAGATGGTCTCCTGCACTACGGCCGTGGGACTCAACGAACCGTCACTCTTATAGGTTAGGTCGCTGTTGTTGATGGTCACCGATTGCCGGTCCCTTTGAGTACCATCAAAATACGTGATCACTTCATCTCGCTTGCCTCCCTCTGCAAATGTGCCCGTATATTGCCAGTTGATATTCGATTGGTGCGCAGAGATAGCAACTGCCGCCGTCGTCCCGTCATCCTGAAGATAGACCCAAGGACCGGTTTCCCTTACATTGGTAGTCGGGTCGAACGAGACACTCCTGATCCTGACCATTACATACCCGTCCATGTAGGGGAGATTAATGACATAGGGAGTGGTAGTCACCGTAACCCGCGTGGCGTCATGACCCATCCACTGCGATTCTGTATTCTGAGGGATATCGAACGGGCCGAACCCGCCGTAACTATTATAGATTGCCTGTCCCCGGCTGCTATACCAATCCACAAAAGTCCATTCCACATCGTATTCCTCGGCGCCGGTAAAATCCGCAGGATTCCAGCTGATGGGCATTTGATCCTGGGTATGCGGGGTAGACCAGGGCAAAGGCGCCGCCGATTGGCTGGGACCGGCCAAAGCCACCATGTCCTGCGGATCGACCGGCCGGATCGCCCCAAGGTGGAGCTTGCCATTGCCATTGGGGTCAAAGGGATATTTCCGCTCCACAAGTATCTGACTCTTTAACCGGAATACATCCGGCAATTTGTCCTTCCACTCCGGAGAATTGATGGAATTGATGACTACCGTTACCTTGAAAGCATTCTTGAAATGATAGTGGGCCACATCGGCAAAAGACTTTCCCCTGGTGGTGTCATACTGTACTACCAGATTCACGCTGTCGATCTCCGTCGGCGTCTGCTGGTCCCTGCTGGTAAAATACTTGATCGTTACATTCAGCGTACAACTGAACTTTTTGGCATAATACTTCAGACTGGTGTCCCTTCTCAGCTCGAAAGTGATGATATCGTCGATCGATAAATGCTTCAGCTGATTCCATTGATCCAATGGCAGATTGAGGAATTTGTCGTCGATCACCGTCAGGGAATCGCCTTTTTTCAAATGCCCCGTAAGGCTTTGGACATAAGACTCGCTGGCCGCAAACAGACCCGCAAGTGGTGCGACTGTCAGCAATATCAGCAACCTGACTTTCCTTAAAATGCTGGGTAGTATCATATGCTAAAGCGCTTGAGAATAATGGTATGTTTAGTCAAAAGTTAGTCGTCACGGTATAACCGGCATACTGCCCGGCCGCCTTTATTCCATCCTTTTCGCTCGTGATGCAGGACCACATTTCCTTGCCGATATCCCGCTCCTTACGCGGCTGATAAGTATAATCCACCTTCGCAAACCATATTTTGCCCGCGGCCGTGTCCCTGCCTGACCGATCCTTCCACCATTCGATCTCCGAATGAATCAGCCGATAGCTGACGGTATCGTAGTATATGCGGCTGACCCTCACGGCCGGGTTAAAATCACTGTGTATCGTCAATATTCGTCCCGCTCCTTCTTGCGCCTCTACCATGCCAGTCAGTTTGAATTGTGCGGTGTCACTGAAAAGGGTGCCGGGCATTAGGTTTGAGCTGACACCTGCCCCTTGTCCCCCCGACGAACCCGACACCGGCATCTTTGACACCTGCAACCGCCGGTGCACCGTATCTACCATCAATATGAGATTTCCGTCACAGTATCCGCGCATAAAGCTCAATTGCCAATAATACTTCGTACCATAACGGACCGCCTCGAAGCTATTTTTCTCCTTGATCGGGCCATTTCCCCCCCCATCATATATTCGGATAGTTCCAATTATATCCATCGCCGTATCCTTTGTACTATACCGCCTGATAATCCGTTCATACTCCCCGGCAGCGGCCGGAAGCTCCTTGCCAGCCGCATTCACGGGCTTCCTCCACCAATGATTCACAAGCCCCGCTGCCGTCACACCGGCCAGCGCCAACTCCAAAAGAAAGAAAAGAAGAAACGTTCTCATCGTCATAAGCTTGCTGTTAGCATTAAGTCCTTTAATATTGCGGTACCAACGACTGCCTGTTCTCCTTCACCGTCATCATTCCCCGCTCAGTCTCTTTCTTGACCCTGATGGGCGTACCTTCTTCGTCATATTCATATAGGGTAGCGAAGTTGTTCTCATCCAGTTGCCCCATAAATCGAAGAGTTTGATCGTCATACACGAAAGTCTTCATCTGCGCGTCGAAAGGCATCAGCCGGAGATCATCGATGTAAGTGCTCCCTCCCCCCGTCAAGGTCAAACTAAAATTGCCGGTTGCCGTAAAATTGACATTCAACTGCTTCCAACCTTCTACTACCGGAACAGTCATATTGCTAAGGTTTACAGCACTTCCGTTGATATTGACTTGCAACCCGGTAATTAAATTGCTATTTGGATTACCGTCATTCACCCATAAACTGAGCAGGTAATTTTTCCCGCTGATCGGCGCAAACCCACCAGCCTGTTCATTTGCCAGCAGAATGCTGTGCCCTGCATCATCGAAACCTACAAACTGACCCGGCGCACTGGCACTGCCGCCGGTTGCAGTAACAGAAAGTGTCCCGCCAAGCTGCAGGCTGTAGTTCCCGGTATGCCACATCGTCGAAACAATGCAGTTTCCCCCACTACAGTATTGACCCCCCTGCAAAGCAAAGCCCATATTCAGTTGTCGGTCCGATAGTGGACAAGGTATCGTTGGCGTCTCCAGCAAATTGAAATAGTAATCCTCGAAACCTTCAAAAGCAATCTCATTATGCCGCGCATTGGCGGCCACTGCCGTCTCCAGTGATTGGTCATAACCGAATAGAGCGGCACTGGAATTGTTAAGGGCATTTACCTCCTCTACCGCATTTCCCTTCTGGTCATAATAGACAGACTGGCTTTCCCACACCCACCGTGGATCCGCAACGAACCCCGCCGAACCCACCACAGGCGGTATTTGCACCATTCCAGCGTTCGTGAACATCCAGAAGGGTGTATACGAACTATAATAACCGGAAGTCCTGATATTGGTCCCCCCTGCCTGGCTGACATTACCTGTATTCTCCGTCCGGGTGACCTGATAGGCATAATTGTAACACGGCCGCCAGTTGCCTTTCACGCCGGCATAATAAGGGTTGAAGATCTGATTAACCGGGTTCGTACACTGCCCATAGATCGTATAGTAAAATGTAAGCATCGGTGGATTCGCGCCTGAAGCGCCATCAAAAATCAAATGCCGTGCAATCGGTAAGCTCTCGTTGGCCAGCCGAATGACAAGGTCAAAATCCATTCCGCCCAGAGTATAGCCGGCAGCCCAGTCATTGTACATACTCGTTACATCGATAGTATAGTTTTGAGCGCTGCCGGTAGGTTGCGGAAGAATAGCCTCGCCAACATTGGTAGTCGACGGTTGAGATGTCCAGGTCGTATAGGAACAATCGTTTGGACTCGTAACCCTATCTATCACGGCCGAGTTATTTTGCCCTTGCGTAGGGGTGGACGAGACATCTGTAGCAGCAGTCAATGTTAAAGTAACATCGGTGATGACCCCGTTGGAGGGGACGTTCGCAGCGGCGGCTGTAGGAGTTCCGAAATCAAGATAGGTCCGCAATGGAACGGCCAACTGATTGGCACCTCTGCTGGCTGCACCTTCAAACACGCTAACTCCGCAGGTCGGCGCTGAGCCAGATGCGTCAATCGTATAGTCAGGGCTGCACGTGACCGGCGGCCCATTGCTTTCAGCACCTTTTATATTGCACCCAAATGACAGCGGCGGCGGCGGCATCAACTGCTCCTGCCCATTGGTAGTCACCGTCATAAAGTTCGGCACCGGCTGCCCCCACTCATCCTTATACGTCAACGCCTTTGTATCCAACACATTGGCATCCACATTCGCCTGCAAGATATACCCGCTCCCACCCAATACAAGCGGATTATTCATCGTCACCACCGATCCCGCAGCCGCATTCAGCATATTCCTCCTTCCGGAACGTATCACCATAAAGGTCCCACCTGTCGTATAAATAAAATTCCCGGTTTGATCGATGAATCGCAGCGTCCCATCACCGGATTGCATCAACCAGCCCCTCGTCGACATACCAGGATCGATATCGACCAGCTCATCCCCCGCTGCAAGATAGCCGGACGAAGCAGGCGTGGCTACCGTGCCATCCGTATTCGTGCTAAACCCCGAGAAGACCGTACCGATATTCTCATACGCGCTGCTCATCCCGTTATACGCCCGGTAAGCCGGGTAGTTTAGCGCATACGTATAATCGTTGAATTCATTCTGATTTCGTGCTAGCAGCACAGCCCCTGTCTGGGCATCCCATAAAAGATTATCGGCCGTAAGGCTTGATCCGTTTTGCGTCGTTTTAACCTCCTTCAGAAGGCCATATTGATGAATGACCTTGATTGTTGAAACGGAATTGTACGTCCGGAGACTCCCCGACTGATCATAATCTCCACCTATAAAGGGAATGACAATGGGGATAAAGAACGGGAAGACCGTCACGCCGGCATATAACCCGGCACTGACACCCGTATTGCTGCTGTTGCTTTCCCGCATATCGGTGATGAGCTCGGCATCGGTGGCAATTAGCATCCCGGCCCCGGGTATCGTCCCATCCGTATTCATCGCCGGCACCGTATTGTTGAGCGTCTTGCGCTGCGCATTCGGATCATTGACCTGGTAGAAAAAGTCTTTTGAAGTAATCAGCGTCCCGCCATTGTCATAAGTTTGAACCGACTTTTGTTTACCATGCATATCATTATCGATCACCTTGAAACCCTGTGTGGTCGTCACCCGGTTGATGGTTTGCGAAGCAAACAGCAGCAACGTAAGATCGTTCTCGTAATTGTCCTCCTCCAGCGGCAGATAATCTACCTGAGTCGGAAAATCCCGCGAAGTATAGAATTGGCTGATCCTATAGCCGGTATTTGAGACGGCAGGCTGAGAACTGCTGTGATCAATACCGTATTCGGTTGCCTTCACCTGGCTATATCCCACGACCGGCGCCGGAAAATAAGATTCGCCAAACGGCTTTTCCATATAATGATAGCGGTCCAGACCCCATTCTACCTTCTCTGTATAATCGACCGGCTGACGGAACGGATTTTCCTCATTGCCGATTTCAGGCTCATAGGATGCCACCCCGGAAGAGATAATATCGCCCTTGTCATCCGTAGCCGTATAGTCATATTTTACCCCATACGCAACCGATTTCCCGCCAACCATAGTGTTCCAGTCATCGCTGATTTCGATCTGACTAACCCGGCTACCGCCGCCCAGTTTCCCATAAGTCCGGTGACTGGTTGGGCCGTTTGGAAGACCCACCGGGTAATTCAGCCGAATCAGACTCGTGGTCGGATCGATATTGTTGGCAAAGTGACTGTGGGAGGCAATTTGATCAAATGACTCGAACAACTCCCGCAAATCGATGAATGCCGCCACAATGCTCTCCACCGCAGCCTCCACATTTCCCCCAAAACCGCTGGCATCGGAATTGTCATAGTCGGGATAAGCCCATTGGGGGAGATCCGTCTGAATCATCTGCCACGCCTGCATCGAAATCGGGTTATAGCCATTGACCTTTTTGACCGGTATCCCCCAGGTATGACCATCAGGCCCCGGCTGAACGGATTGACTGTAATCTATCTCTGCATATCCATAGACATATTCCCAATGTTGTTTCCCATCGACATCAGCCTTGACCTTATAAAAAATGTTGTCCAGATTCTGGCCATTGGGGCCATTCAGATAGGTGCTGACAAAAGCAGCCGGGGAACTTACCGAAACCGGAACCGTCACATAGATCAGGTTGCTGTTGATCATCCCGGTATTCACCCCGGCCGACCCCACGCCCGACATCGGACACATGATCATCGCCTGCTGGTCCTGTACATAGGAGTAGTCATCCGACTCATACTGCACCGAGATGACCCCACCTGTCGGCGTCGTAATGCTGTTCAACTGCCACTTGGACGCGAATCGATCCGCCAGCATCCGTTCATCATACGCGCCGTTATCGGTCGCCTGGATGGAATATGGGAACTCCCCATTGTTCATGTAGTTCCTGATATTGTTAAAATAGCTTTGCTTATATGTCCCCCATCGGTCAGACTGCCGTTGCGCATACTGATCCGTTAGTTCAGCCTGGATCGTATCTGCCGGCAGATTCGCGATCGACCCATCCTCGACCGTTCGCATATCGTAAGCGAAAATATACGGGTTGGTCAGTGCCCTGGTGCTATTGCCAAAGGTAAACTGGACCTTCTTCAGGGTCAACTTGCCCGAGGCCCCATTCTTGTCATTTGGCATACCGGGATAAAGACTGTAGTCATAGGTAAATATTACACTCTTGATGGGTGTGGCATTAGCCCCATTCTTCATCAGATCGGCAGTGGAAAATAGTTTGATCGTGTCCAGCTCCTGCAACGTATTGGTGATATCCGGACCGCCGTTCTCGCCTAATACCCCAAGTCCATCATTTCGCGCACTCGTAATAAAAACAGCCTCCATAGTCTTACTCCGGATAGTATCCAGGTACCAAAGCTCCCTCGTCCCGAAAGTATAATTGCCTTTATCATCGGTTTGATCATAAAGAAACCCTTCGTTATAGTTGGCCTGATTTGCTTCAAAAGGTGCCCGCCACTTATATGTTACCGGAGACTTCTTATAGTGAAATTTGATCGCCGTCCCCAGGTCGTCGTCGGATATGCCGTTGCCTGTGAGATCCACATAGTCCGGCGACAATATCCCCGTCAATAGAAATGACGTGGCATAAGGCGGAACAATCTTCCGGTTGTAGATATTTTCCCGGCCATTCCGATTGTTTACCGTATTGTCCGTACCAGGCGTATAACCAATAAGCCCGTTTCGCCGGACAACTGGAGCCGTGGGGTCGGTGGGAGCCACCCCCGCCACGCTCATTGCCACTTCCTCCTGGTCGGTATTATACACCGGAATTCCATAGACCATCCGCTTCCCATCCTTATCTGTCACCGTTACCTCCGACATATGATGCGGCTTATGTACCGTACTCACCGGATTGGCGATATTTATCTGATCCACCCTGGGGCTTCCGTTGATCGTCTTGTCCAGCCCATACTGGGAGGCCTGTAAGGCCGTAAGGTAGGTAAAGGTCGACGTCCGGACATCCCGCTGCGGCCGCGTGATAGGAGATTGGATGTTATACGAAGTACCGTTTGTCCCTACAAACTCAGCATTCGCAGACGTGCCGCCCCCCGAATAGGATACAGCAACCTTCTGCGTATTGTCAGTCCACATAGCATTATAGTATGGCGGGCACATCTTGGTCTGCTCACCCGCTTTTTTGAAATAGACGGACTCATAATACGGCCCGTATTGCTGCAGGTTCGTCGCAGACGGTGTAACGGCATTAATATAGTCGCCGGATGTCCACGCATGCGTCACTGCCTGCCCATTCGAAACGTCAGCCTGCAATCCAACCTCCTCGATATCACCTGCACCAATCGTGAAACCGCCGCTGGCAGAAGCCGATGTATTCGTGAATGGCCGGTCATACACGATGTAATTCCCATTATAAACGGGACGGAACTCTTCAGACCCCACCTGATTGGTCGCCTCAAAATAATCTTCGGTAACCACCGGAATAGGTATCGCGGGCGCGGTAGTCATAAAGGCACCATCCTTTTCCCGATTGAAGTCCAGCAAAGCCGCAGGATTCTTCCGGCCATTCACATAATGCAGGTAGCCATACGCGGGTATGGATGAATACGGTTCCACATTCGTTTCCGTATATTCATATCCCGTTCCACCTACACCGATATACCCCCCGAGAGCCTCAGGACCAAGATCAAAATTGAAGCTCTGGCTGCTATTCACCGTATTGGTGGAAAACGATGGCGTATACGTATGCGCAAAAGTTTTCGCAAAACCCGCGAAGCCAACTTTTGCGCTATATCCCATATGGTTAAAATCACCACTACTATTGGTATTGAACGATTGTCCAAGGTTCACCGACTTGAGCCCCTCCCGCGTGTTGTAGGCAAACCCACCACTCAACCCAATATTGAATCCCTCTTTCTGCGCGTCGGAAAACGCGCTTAGCGTGAAGCTCGGGCTTAGCGTAACACCCTGTCTGGTATCGCTGCTTAACCCCAATGACGCCGTTAATGGCGAGGAGCTGTTCTGTGCCAACTGAAAACTGACGCTGGCACCAATGTCCGCGCCTATCCCATAGTAGTTGTCCTTATAAACCCCCAAATGCAGGCTGCCACTACCATAGGGCCAACCAAACAACGAACCCTTTAGCGTGATCTGACCACCGATCTTTACAAAGTTCTTCCGATACTGTGTTGATTGTATCGCGTCCGCCGGGTCAGTGCTGCTGTTATCTCCCGTAAAATCATCCGGCAGCCCCCTCACCGTCCTATTCATGCTCCCCGGATTCAGCGACCAGCCCATACCAACCCACCCGGCCTCATCCTCCATATGCGTGCCACTATGATACGTCAGGTTCAACGGATACCCATCCACATCCAACAACGGAATGTCATAATGAAAATCACCGGTGAACAAGTCCACCGCATCACTCACCCCCGCCGGCTGAAATTTCTCCATCTCGGGCTGCGCAGGCCCCGAAGTCAACGCATAAGCCGCCGCCGGATAAAAATCCTGCACCGCCAGTGCAGCAACAAAGAAAACCGCGATCGTTTTTTTTCTACCGGTCATAACTATATGTAGAATTTATTTTTCATTTAATATAAAAACCTGCACACCCCAGTCCCCCCAGGTATCCCGATAAACCAACGTATCCGCCCTGCTCCCGCGCGGGATCTCGAATACCACCGCCGCCTCCCTAAGCTGATCGTCCAAATGTGGCCTCTCCTGGAAAAACACCGGCTTGAGCGTATCCCCACCCACAATCGCCATCCAGTCCTGCTGCATCCGATATTGAATGTATTTCTCCTTGTCCTGCGACCGCTTTGCATCCCCCGCCGGAAGACTGTCCCTCCACCCAACAAGGAAAGAACAAAAAGTGGTCGGACCCGTACTGTCCTGTCGCTGCAATACCACCCGATTGTCCAGCCTGTCGATATACAAATTCTCTCCCCGCTTATCAGCTATCACCAGATGCTTGCGGGTCTCCCCTTCGGTCACATGCCGTCCCTGACACGCCAGGAATATAACCGCCACCACCGCAGCGCAAGCCAACACCCGTCCATTTAAACTCATATCATACCCCATTTTATTCATCAATTTATCACGGCATTTTCCTGGTACACAAATCGCACCAGCACCGGCGGCTCATTGAACGGATATACTTTCAGCATATAATGCTTCCCTTCCTCCAAATTCAACTCAGTTAGATCAATATCAATTTTGTTCAACCCATACGCCAGCGGAATCACCGGCAGGTTCTTTACCTTCGTCGATCCCCCCTCGGCCGCATAGATCTCATACGCGAGCGTCTTCAGATTATATTTATTCTGGTACGAAAACTTCATCGTGCCCGTAGCATAATAGTAGTTCCCATTCACCAGCGATTTCAACTCCCGGTAATTGTCACTCGAAGCCGGCTTTACCGAATCACTGCACTGCACCGTAAACTCCCAAATCTCCGATTGTGTCATGATCACCCCATTCTGATACGCGATCACCTGCCAGCAATACGTACTGTCCTCCTGCAGATCCGGTGCAAACGACGGATAGCTCACGGTAGTAGAAGGTATATTGTCCAACAAGATCAGCGGCGCCGTCATCAGCAACGACTCTATGGAAGTCCCTAGTCTTTTCTGCACCAGCTGCAGCCTAAACCGCATGTTCGAAGGAAAAGGCACCGGCGGCTGCCAGCTGAGCGCAGGACGCTTCTGACATATCTTGTCCTCATCGGCCGGATTGATCAGATTGATCGGCACAATTGGCTGAATGTTGGCATCAAAACATTCCTCGCTCTCCTCTCCATGCACCGACGGAACAAACGAAAAGCAATACGTATACTCCCCGGGCGGGAAATTCCGGGTCTGACTCGTAATGGCTGCAATTGGCGTATTCGAGAAATTGAAGCCGCTTCCGGCAAATACCGATATCGGAAAGGGCGTCAATCCATGACTAATCTCGAAGGCCGGTGACACGATCGTCACGACCTGGGTTTTGCTGATATTCTCGCGCACCGAAATAGTGATATGCCCCCTTATCGGCTGACTTCCCACATTCTGAAGCTGAAAATTACCAAGCCCATCAACCGTCCGGCCATATATCTCCGCCTGCCAGACGATATTCACCTGCCCAACCGCACCGGCCGAACTCATGATCATCAATCCAAGGATATACAGGTGTAGCTTCATACACTTCATTTAAAGGTGTAATGCGCAATTACGTTTACAAATAATTGATTGGCCAGCAACGGCTGAAAGACTTCAAGCGCCTTCTTGTACGATAGCTGCAGGTCCATGCTGATCTTTTTATCAATGACCGCACTGACCTGCTGCCGGATCCCCGCCTGGATATTCCAGCCGTCGTTGTAATAATAACCCAGCCCGCTGGACATCCGCGGCCAGCCAGGAATCACATAAGCATAGTTGGTCTCGGCACTGAACATGGACGTATTGAAATAGTAGCTGTTGTTATTCGAACTGTTGGAAAGGATCGTCAGCGACAGCGGATTCTTTTTGAGCATGATCGTCGACGTATTCGTGATCAGCAATGAATTGTCCGTATAAGTAGCGCCATTTGTAAACGGGATACTCGTTTCCGTCCGGCTGATAGTGATATTGCTCATAACCTTTTTTCCATCGATCGTGAAGTGATAGACGCCATCCAGTTGTAACCGCGAATTCAACCCATAGACGGGCATCTGGCCATAGAAATCGGACTCGTAGTCGCTCCGCTGCCAGGTGAGATTGATCTTATCGCTTTTGTCGATCTTGTACCCTACCTGTAACTTGCTGGAATAGGCGGAGTACACAAAATTCCCATACGGATCAAAGACCTGATGCTTATAATCTCCCTCATACTTGACCGTCAGTTTTTTCTTGACGAACTTCCTGGCAAATGAATATTTGACCTCCGCTTCACCACTTCGCAAAAGCGGATTGCCCGGATCATAGTAACCCAGCCCAACTTTCTTGACATATAACCTGACGTCTGTCTTAAGGATCACCCCGGTATAGTCAAGGATCGCCGCATAGTTGGCCTTCCCCGCCCCGTTAAAGACAGATCCCGCCGGCAGCTTCTCTGCACCCAGGCTATCCGATCCGCTGTTCTGAAAAGATCCAAAAGACTTGGACACCTCCAGCGTCACCGTATGCTGACCACCAAATTGAAAACCTGTATGCAGGATGATCGCTCCATCCTGGTGCGGGGCCACAGGTAAAAAGCTGTACTGGCCGCCGCCTGGCGCATTGTTCAGGTGAAAGAAGTCAAAAGCCAACGATTGCTCCATCCCACTCCCATTGCCCGTCCCAATCTTGAAGCCTGTAAGATTGGTGTATTGGCTAACCTGGCTCGTGAGCCCGGCCTGCTGCCAGCTATTCACAGAATTATTCTGACCATAGATCATGCCGACACTGGTCGACTTATTCTGAAACTGCGTATTTACCCCCGTATTGACTACATTCTGAACGCCAAGCTCACCCGATTGAACAGCATTTTGCCCGATATCCAACTGCTTCATATTGACAAACAATCGCTGGATCGTACTGAGACTGCCCTGATCATCCAGCACCTGGCTGAGATTGCTCGGGTTCGACAGGAAAGCCTTTAGTGCGCCGGGAGAATAGGAGGACGTAGCCAACAATTGCTTGACCAGCGGATTGTCGGTGAACTTCTTCCGATAGGTGACGATGCTCGCATAGATCTGTTCCATCGTCTCATACCGCTTAACATTGGCCACCGTCTTCACATAGTTCGAGTCCTTATTCAAAGTCTGTGGGTCCCCTTTCCGGATCATATCTTGAAGTTTGGCCTGTTCTGCCTGATATTTCCGGAGAGAATCAGCCGGCATAAGCTGTGTCCGTAAGGCCGCCATATCGTTAGCAGATAGATTCGTGGCATTCACCGGCACCGGCACCGTGGATTTATACGTCTTCGTATATTCCTGTTGTATGCGGCCTACGTCGCCCCGCAGTTCCTGTTCATAGTTATTGCGGATGATATTGACCCGCTGGAGCGCGGAATTCAACAGCGCTTCTGGGCTCAATTTCGCCAGGAGGTTATTTCTTATCGACTGGAGATATTGCTCATGATCGAAATTGAATTTATAGAAGTTCTGAAAAGGCGTATAGTTCAGCGTATTGACACCGTTGTTTTCCAGCATGCTCAGCTGAAAAGGCATTCCCGATATAGTCGCCGTGCCATTCAGGCGATAGCCGAATATTCCTCCCATATTGTTCAATACCCCGAGGCCCGCACCGGCGGTGTCCATGAAATAAGTATAATCCGCTTCCGCCTGGACCTGGCCGAAGCTGACCGATTTCTGGCCCTGAAACAATTTAACCTGCTGTTGCAATTGCGTAAGCGGAGTTTTCACCACCGACGTCACCGAATTGAGCTCTTCTTTTCCCGCCTGCTTTACCTGATTGACGACCGCACTGTCGTTCGGTACCGGCAGCCGCTTGACCGGGTTGATCAGTTCCGCCTCTGTCTTCTTGACTTTCTTTTTCAGGTTGGCCGGGATCGAGTCCACTTTGGCCACCGGCGAAGGCGGAGCGACCTGCGCATAACCACGGCCCAGCCCGAAGCAGATCAGCAAACAGCAGATGAAAAATAGAAGTTTCATTTATGTAGTTCGTTTTCGTTCTTTGTAAGAAGTCGCTCCAACGTTTCCCTTAGCCGGTCGATCTCCTGTTGATGATCATCCAGGTCTTTCTGCTGCGCCTTCAACTGCGCGATCTCTTCCTGACGCGCCATCGACCGTTTATGCTCTTCGATCAGGTAAAGCGTCAGCTCCTCCACTTTCTTCAACAGGGCCGCCTGATTGTCGCCAAGATCGACGCCGTCTACCATTACGTCCGCCGAGGAAGGCATCCCCGGCAAATGGCGGTACCGCCGGACATACCGGCCGATACTCGGCAGGCTCGGCAACGGATAACCTTTTTCAAAGACGTAGTCCGGCCAGCCAGCCAATGTCACCGTCACTTTGGTGGAATAGAGGCTTCCATCGACCGCCAATCGGGCATCACTGGCAGGGATGGTTGACGTACCTATTCCCACCGACCCGTTGGCCAGGACGGTCATCCGCGCCGTGTCGTCCGTTCGAAACACAACCGCTTCTGAGTCTATATTCCCGATGAAATTTGAGGCTGGATTGCTACCGGAATTGCCAAGAGACTTCCATCCAATTGCGCCGCCATTATTCTGGGCAATGCCGTTCCAGACCGACCCGTTGAAATATTGGAACCCGCCCGAATCGATATTGAAAAATAGCAACCCGGACTGCAGATCGCCCGAAGCGATCGCGTTACGCTGACCGGTCGTCATTTTTGGAAATAGAACCCCGGTATTTGTGCTGACCACCTCCAGCGCCGCCTTTGGCGTAGCTGCCGTTTGTGTAAGGCCGGTGCCGAAGCCGGCAGTATTGATCTGGGTCCGGCCATTGTACAACACGGTGAGCGCGTTCGTAGTTTGGGTATTGCTGACAATCGCCGAATTTCCTAATGCGAGTAGCGGATAGCCCGCGATCCCTGATACCGTGACCCCCTTGGTATGCGTAAAAGGGAGGGTCGAAAAGTTGACACCCCCCACCCCGAGGGCTGTCCCGAAAGGTGTTCGGTCCCAGACATACGCCCCGGCCACCAACTGTCCCAGACCGCCGAATGAAGGTTCAAAACCCGTTATCGTCGAATACTTTACCGTATCTTGCTGGAGCCCATTGGCAGATAAAAAGGAGCTTATCGTCGCCAAATCGATTGACTGGTAAGACACTACTACGGAGTTTGTGATTGCGGCAGAGAGAACGGTATACCCCCCTGCAAACACTGAATTGCTAAACGATCCCGCACTACTTATTGACAGACCCTGCTCCGCCAGCACGCTGTTTGTCAGTAGGAGGGAGGTGTCGATCGTGGAGCCAAATCCAAGGTATAGGGAATTGATCATCTTCGGGCCGCCGGAATTGGCCAGGCCGCTGTTGAGATGCAGCCCTGAGCCCTGCCAGCCACCCGTTATGATTGGGCTCCGCATCGTGTCGAGCCAGTCGGACGCACCGATCTGAAAAACCCCCAACTTGCCGTAATACCTGATCCCGGGCGAATCCACCGTGTTAACGCTATGATCCATTGTCGTCCCCGAAACGAAATCGCCATTATTATACCATCGAAAGTCAGGCCTCGTCACGGGATTGTTGACTTTGCCGCCGATCGAATAAAAATAGCTATTCAGGTTTTGGTATCGGTTAACAGTGAAGCTATGGGGGCCGGCACCTGCGATGGAATCACCGAGCGCCATTGCCCCGGAGGCTGTTAACCCAATTCCGGCTCCGACAGGCGGTTCAAGGGCAGCCGAACTTCGGTATGCGATATTTCCGCTGGAATCGATGACCAGCCCCCTCGGATATACGCCCGCGCTATCCTTCGCCAGTCCGGCGAGCCTCACCGATCCGTTTACCTGCAGGCGCGTCGTCGGCGAAACGACCCCGATCCCGACATTCCCTGTCGCCGTAATGCTCATCCGCTGTACATTCTTCGTCCGGAAGTCCATCCTGGCACTATCCACATTACCCAAAAAGGTACTGTCCGCATTGTTCCCGATATTTCCCGTCGTCGACCAGTAGTCGTTCAGCGGTACCACATCCACCGAAACAGACGCACTCCCCACCGTCCCCAGGTTATCCGTCGCTTTCGCGGTGAACGTATAGACCCCGGGATCGGGATCCACCCAGGTAAAATTGTATGGCGCCGCATCTACTTCCCCGATCTTCGTCGTATCGGCATAGAACTCCACTTTCGCAATCGTATTCGATACTTCGACGGCCAATGCTTTTATAGCGATATTGTTGCCCTCTGCAAGTTGTGCTCCATTGCCCGGTCCATTGATCACCACACCCGGGCTCCCAACTCCATAATAACCCGGATAGATTTGAATGCCGGATATCACCGCAATATCAGTGCTCGTCGTTGCATTGACGTACAGCCTGACCATTCCTGACGAATCCGGCGTGACGCCCTGGAATACCACCCCATTTGCCGCATTGTTGTGCGCATTCAGATTCTGAGTTCCGTAGTTTGTCTTGCCGATCACCGTATACTGCGTAGGATTGGCAATGAAGCTACCGGCATCGCTGCCACTGATCTGCAGAATATAGGTGCTGTCCGGATTCAACCCGCTCAGCTCGATCTGCGGCGTAAGCACATTGTATAATGCCAATGACCGGCTCGTACCGTTGTAGGTGAACCAGTTGTTGGACATTACGCGGGCAGGGAAATAAGTACCCGGATAGAAGCCGGTTCCCGTGCCCGCGGCTATTCCACTCCACGGCGACCAATTGGCCGTAGCCACCGAACTTAACGTAACGCCATTGCCCGTGGCCGTCTGAACCGCCTGTGAAGGATCGCCCGCCACATTCACCCAGCCCGGCCAGACACTCGAGGTCGCTGAAAAATTAAAGCTGGCCGTCTGCGCCCGCACTTGTCCGGCCCAAACCACCAGGATCAGTCCCAACAACAAAAACCTTCCTTCTTTTTTAAAGAGCCTCATGGTTCGGTCGCGTTTAATTTGTCTTTGCCGTCAGTTTTTTCACCATTTCTTTCAGCTGATCGATCTGCCGCTGCTGATCGGCCAGCTGCTGGTTCTCTGCTTTCAACCGCTCGATCTCCTTCTGCTGATCATCGGCTTTTTTGTGCTCGGCCAGCAGATAGAGCGTAAGCTCCTCGATCTTTTTTAGCAACGCCGCCTGGTTATCGCCAAGATCCACATGTTTCTGTTCCGCCTCCTGCGCAGAGATGATCCCCGGCAAATGCTTGTTGCGACGAATGAATTGCTCCAGGCTCAGCAGGCTGGGTAAGGTATAACCGGGGTCAAAAACATAGTCGGGCCAGCCTGTTTGCGTGACCTTTACTTTCTTGGCATAGATCGTCCCATTGACGGCCAGTTGTGCATCGCTTGCGGGAAGAGAGCTTGTGCCGATGGCCACGGCGCCATTGGACAAAATGGTCATGCGTTCGATATTGTCTGTACGGAATGCCAGCCGCTGTGTATCCGTCGTCCCGATAAAATTCACCGCCGGATTGGTCCCTGTGTTACCGGCTGATCCCCAGCCGCCGCCTGCCGCCGTGCCGGCAGCCATCGAGCTCCACGATGACCCGGTATAGAATTGAAAAACACTCGAGTCCGTATTATATAGCAGTAATCCATTCACCAGATCCCCAGTCGCAATCGCATTTCGCTGCACCGTTGTCAACTTGGGCAGCAGCACCCCCGTATTCGTGCTGACCACCTCCAACGCCGCCTTTGGTGTCACGGCCGATTGGGTCAGTGAACTGCTGAATCCCGTCGTGTTGATTTGCGTCCGGCCATTGAAGAGTACTGTCACAGCATTCGACCGTATCGAACTGTCGGCACTGGACGAATTGCCGATGGCAAAAAGCGGATTGGTCGCCGAAATACCCGATGCAAATGGGACTGTAGGAAAATCCACATTGCCATTCCCGAGCGTGGCAGCGTATGAAACACGGTTGATCAGGTTCTGACCCGCCATGAATTGCGCGCCGCCCCCATATTGATTGCCCGCTCCGGTAATAAATGAATAAGTGGTTGACGCATTTTCCACATTGTTCCCCCCGGTAACCACACTGAACTGCATGTTGTGATGCACCTTATTGCCCGTACCGGCAATCAATGATGCTCCAGCAAGACTGTCTATCTTATTTCCATAACCCGTGACTACGGATGTTTGTACCGTCGATCCCGGACTGAATGTCGTACCACCGGTGCTGACAATGCTGCTCTCGATAAGAGCTGTGGAATCGAACGCATTATTGCTCCCTAAAAAGACCGAGTTCAGTAACCGGCCTTTTATCAGGTTTGCGGTGTCGCTATTGATGAGAAGGCCCGAACCCGATAGATTTCCTCCAAAAATTTTGCTCTCCGTCGTATCCATCCAATCCGATGCCCCGATCTGCAGCACACCCATTTTCGAATAATAGCGAAGGCCTGGCTGCCCCAACGTATTGACACTCCGGGTCATTGTTGTCCCTGCCGTCCAGTCGCCATTGTCATAGATGCGGAAATTCGGTGCATTCACCGGATCATTAACCGATCCGCCGATCGAGTATTGATAGCCGTTGAGATATTCATACCGGCTTGCTGTAAAGCTATGCGGCCCCGCTCCGCTGACCGTATCCCCCAGGGCGATCGCGCCGCTTGGCGTTTGACCCAGCCCAGGACCGACGGTTATCACTCCATTATTACCGGTCAAATTCCGATAAGCCAGATTCCCCAATGTATCGCTGACGATTAGCCGCGAATCGGCATTCGTACTGTCATTGGTCAGGCTCGCCAGTCGCACCGATCCCGCCACATGCAACTGAGCCGTCGGCGCTATCGTCCCGATCCCCACATTCCCCGTCGCCGTTATACTCATCCGCTGTATATTTTTTGTCCGGAAATCCAGCCGGACGCTATCCACATTACCCACAAACGTACTGTCCGCATTATTGCCCACATTCCCTGTCGTCGACCAGTAGTAGTTGAGTGACTTTACTCCAATCGAAACCGACGCATTGTTGATCGTCCCCGAATTGTCCGTCGCCTTCACGGTGATCGTGTAAGAGCCGGGATCCGGTCCTACCCACGTGAAATTATACGGCACCGTGTCCACCTCCCCGATCTTCATCGTATCCTCAAAAAATTCCACTTTTACAATACTGCCCGCCGTTTCGGTCGCTGTCGCATTGATCGGGACATTCCCGCCTTCCGGAATCACGGTGCCACTGGTCGGTAGACTGATGGCCACCTGCGGCGCCCCCACATTCGTCGAACCGGAGAATACTTCCAACCCGCATATCCAGGAAAAACAGACTCCGCTCAGCCCGCTGGGGCAATTGACATAGATATTGATGGTCCCGCCGGATGTTGGAGCTACCTTGAGAAAGGTGATGCCCTGGCTGGTATTGTTAAATGTCGTTAACACCTGGCTGCCGGCGACTGAATTACCGATTACCGTATACACTGTCGTGTTCTGGAAATAGATTTGGCTACCGGTCATCCGCAGCGTATAAGTGGAGTCGGGGTTGAGACCGCTCAACTTCAATTGCGGTACCAGTGAATTATATAGCCCCAGGTTGTTCCCACTGCCATTGTATTGAATCCAACTGTCATGCATCACCAGGTTGGGAAAGTAAGTGCCGGGATAGTCACCAGCTCCATTGTACGCGGAATTGCCGTTACTGTTCGGTGACCAGTTGGCTGTACTGACCGAACTGATCGTAATGCCCCCGGCCGTAGCTGTCTGCACACTTATGGCCGGATCGCCCGGCATATTCGTCCAACCCGATACGACATTCGACCCCGACGAGAAATTGAAGCTCGCTATCTGCGCCTCCCCATCAACAATAGCGAACAGGATGATCGCTCCTGCCAGGAGGACACGGCACAGCCAGGGCCCTATACAAGGACACATCTTGCTTATCATACTTAGGTTCAAATTTTGAAAAGACTATTGATTGTCTCACCCTTTCGAAAGGACGACGTAGCGTCCCGCCGAAAAAAGGCAACGCATGGCCCACCAGCGTCAAAGCTGGCACAGCGCCGTAGAGTACGCGCACGCCCGACCGTCAGTGACCCATTCAGCTATTTGCTGATGATCGCCGGACGATAGAGATTCAAAAAAATTGCGGGGAAAATCAGGATGCGCAGCAAGGCGATCCCTTCTCGAGGTCTAAGCATACAGTCAAGGTTTAAGTAAACAAAATGAGTAATGGTAAATTAGTGGGGCAGGATAGTTGAAATCGAAATAAAAACTTTTTTCATTCAAAACCTAATGACCCTGAAATCTTCGAAGCCTCCATAGCTGCGGAAATTACGGACCATCTTTTTCAATATAAACAGATTTTAATATCAAACTCACTGATAAGCAACATCGACTCTTCGCCGTGTTGTATCAAAAAACCCATGACCGCGCAAAAAAAAATTGTACCTGCTTCAAAAAATACCGGAAAACTACTCATCCGTTTTGCGAATTACCACATGGTAACGCTACCTTCCGCCGTTCAACAACTCCCTCACCCGCTCCACCTTCTCGCCCTTCAACCCCAATTTCCCCGCCGCATCCGCCACCTCCCGATAAAACTCCTCATCCACCCTTATCCCCTCCTCGCACATCAGCTCGATAATCGTATCCAGGCAAAGCCCAAACTCATGCCCATCCAAAAATTCCCGCGCCAGGCCGAGATGCCGCTCGGCCAAACCCAACCGCCTCGCCCTTGCCATTATGCTTTTCAATGTTTGTTTCATATCTATTCCGCATAATTGTTCAACTCCCTCAACTCCTTTCTGATCCACACATTCCATCGCGCCTGTCGGACCGCATCGGCGGAATGCCTGGTCTCTTTATCGTAAAGCTCCTCCATCGCCTCCCTTTCACCCTCCACTTCATCATACAGCATATTCAGCTGATAAGCCAGCCCGCCTCGCTTCGGCACAAACTCCCCGATCCGCTTCCGCAATTTTCTCGCAAAAATCTCGGTAATATCAAAATGCCCCTGTTCATGCACCAGCGCACCCTCCGTCTGTCGCCTGACCCACGACTCGGTCCTATAAAATACAGCAGTAACCGAATCGCTGAGACCTTCACTGCTCAGGCTAAGCTTGTATCGTATCCCGCTAACCGTAGCCGCTTCGAATGAGCTCCTGGCATCCACCTTACCCACAAAATCCGCCCAGGTCAATTTCGTAGTGGAGTCCCATACAATAACATCCTGCGGAATGGCCCGACCCCAAACCAGCAAGACAACCAGTAATATGACCATCCATTTCACCCTGAAAAAATATCAAAAAATCCGTTACATTTAAAAAAAGACCCCATGCCCACCACCTCGAAACTCCTTCGCCACCCCCTAACCCGCCTCGTGGTCGGCCTCGCCCTGACCCTCGGCATCGGCCTCCCCGCCATGTTCGGAACCCAGTCCCTCCTGTCCCTGACCTCCCTTTCCCAAACGGACAGAGACCCGATCGCCGGTACCGTCTTCGCCTTCCTCGTTTGTACCATCTACATCCTTCTCTACAGACAATACGAAAAGCGACCCATCACCGAGCTCTCCACCCGACACATCGCCCGATTCCTGGCCGGCGGCATCCTGCTCGGCGGCGGACTCGCCTCCACCATCGTCCTCATCCAATATTTCACCCATGTCCTTACCATCACCGCTACCCGCTCCTTTCTGCCCCTCCTTCCCGACCTCTGGAATACCTTCGTCAATTCTACCGTCGCCGAAGTCCTGATCATCGGCATCTTCTTCCGCCTGACCGAAGAATGGCTCGGCAGCTATCTCGCTATATTGATCCTCGCAGTGATCTTTGTCGCCCTCCACATCAGTGCCCCCGGTGCCACCGTCATCAGCGCCATCGCCGTATCCATGCATAGCGCACTGCTCCTCGGACCCATGTACATCTATACCCGCAGCCTCTGGCCACCCATCGCTATCCACTTCGCCTGGGACTTCTGCTATGCGGGGATCTTTGGCACCTCGATAAACGGCTACACCATGGATAATAGCCTCCTGAATACCACGACAAACGGCTCCGACCTGTTGACCGGTGGCTACTTCGGACCCCAGGGCTCCATCCAGGCCGCCATCCTCTGTCTTATATTCGGACTTTTCTTTCTTCAACTAAGCCGAAAACATAACCGGATCACCCAACCCTCTTTCCAAAAACCCCATTAACCCCTCCGGCACACCGACATCTTCTCCATCAACACCGCCCGCTCGGCCTCCGTCGACGCCAATCCCAACGCCCGCTCCAATTGCGCGACCGCTTCAACATCGTCAACACCCATATACAACTCCCCCAACAGCGAATGATAAAACAAATTCCCCTCCAACTCCAATCCCTCCGCCTCCGGGATCGCCGCCTCTTTCCCATAAACCCGCATATACGCATATGCCCTGT
>Ga0206895_1027_pt1 | contig 29400 bp, 22 predicted proteins | sample Alteio_BWOrgHeat_51_FD_152967 | JGI IMG/M metagenome (GOLD analysis project Ga0206895, IMG submission 152967) | Enriched cells from forest soil in Barre Woods Harvard Forest LTER site, Petersham, Massachusetts, United States -... | ecosystem: Environmental > Terrestrial > Soil > Temperate forest >...
AGTCAGTTGTTGCGGTTGGAAGAGGGCTCACAACAAGATTATAAAAGGCTGTTGCCCTAAAGCCTTTTGAATCAGGCAATGGATTATAAGCAAGTACAAAAGGAATTGAATCATCCCACGAGGAACTATAGAATTTTTTTGCCTGTTCAAAATGGCTTGCGATATTTTTTGTTACTAACAGCGTTTCGATTTCGTTTAGTTGTTTTTCAAAAACAGTTTTATTCGGTTCATAGATCAGTTTTTCATACACGGGTGTAAATTCCTTTATCACCAGGATCAGATTATTTATGTCGCTGAGTGGGATCAGCCCCAGTGAACGCAACCTGAAATCGTCCAGGCTTTGACAATAAAAAAGATTTTTTTTCAACAGATTTTCGGTTGACCCTTCTATTTTTTGCCCCTTTGGATAATCCGTGAATTCGTAGCTATACTCGAGGTTTATTGAATCAAACAGCTTAAGAAGATCTGTGTATGTACCATTATTGAATTCTGAATTTGTAAAATGCGTTTTGAAAGAATTATTACGGGCTTTCGCTGAAAGATTTTGCATAAATTCCAAAACCGCTAAAGGCTTTGAAAACTTTACTTCAAATTTTATTTGTGCGGTTATGGTCAGGCTGGCCAGCAAGCTTAGTAAAAGAAATGTTTTTTTCATAAAATATTAAAAAGTGATTTATTTATAAACAGGTTTAAATAAATACACTGGTTAATATTTTTGCCCGCTGTAGTAATACATATACAAGAGGAAAATTGCGCCCGCAATATTTATTTTATTCAGGTTGTATAAAAATGAAATTGCCCGAAGCATGAATTTGATGGACTAAACCGTTACAGGTTGAAGGCGAAGCAAGGCCTATTTGCTTCTTCGCAGAGGGCACAATAAGCCCTTATTTTCTCCGCATTTAATAGCAGCTCTCTTTCGGGCCGCAACGTTCCCCTGCGGGAGACATGCGGAGAAGATCTTTTTTATTGTTGGTAAGTAGATTTTGCAGGAAAGAATCTCATGATATCTCCATAGCCCCATATTTTTTTAAAAGCGCAATCATATCGGTGTTTTTTCTTTTAATAGCAAAGTCAAGCGGCGTTCCAGGCTGAAAATCTGTACATTTTAAATTTGGATTTGCTCCTTTCGTTAATAAAAGTTCTGCAATAATGAGGTGATCCCTTAATACCGATTCCATAAGTGCGGAACGCCCCCGGACATTTATATTAACATCAATTTTATTATTGAGTATTAATTCAGCCAACTCCGGTTTTTCTTTTCCATATGTAGTATAGAATAAAAGAGGAAAATCGTGCGCCCCGCGTTCATTAATGACCGATGGATCCAAGCTAATCATAGATTTTACCTGTTCGGTAAGGCCTAGCATAGTTGCGGTGCAAATTGATAAAGGAGATCCGGCATCAAGTAAAAAATTAGCGATCGGCTCATTCCCTAAATGCGCGGCTGCTTCAACAGGGATCTCATCCCACGTAGATCTGGTCATTAACAGGCCGGGAGATTTACCATACATTTCCTTGACGGTTTTAAAATCAAAGTGTGAATAAGTAACAAACCTGTTGATCCAGTTTTGTGTAAACCCTTGTGTGTCGTCCCTTGTTATACCAGCTCCGTTTTTGTCTTTTTTATACCGTGTGATATATACATCCTTATAGATTGAATACGCTTGCCGGATAATGGAAGCTGTTTCTTTATTATTATTTTCGTTCGCAATATCAATAGCGCTTTTGCCACTTACATCCTTGTGATCTACATCTGCACCTTTGCGGATTAATAAACGGGCTATTATATTATTTCCCGTTTTAGCTGCGCAATGAAGTGGGCTGAAGTTATCTTTTTGTGCAATATTTGGATTACAACCATTTCCAAGAAGCGCCTGTGCAATAGCAGCTGATTTATCTTTATCATTGTAACTGATGCCAAGGCCCAATGCTGAAAGATGTTCGTTGTTTCTGATATTAGTATCCAATACAGCCCCGCGGCCAACTAAATTATCAATTACGGAAACCTGCCCCGCTTCAGCAGCAGCCTGCAATGGCGTATATCCAAAACGTGAAATTGTGTTTAAAACACCTGGGTTTTGGCTTACCGCGGTATTGATAGAATCCAGGTCACCATCGGTTACATAATCAAAAATATCCTTTGCATATCCACGCGAAAGCAGCATAGCCGCAATCTCTGGCTGATTATGTAATATCGCGATCCGGTAAACGGATCTTCCCTCCTTGTCGGTAAGGTTTATTAAGAGTTCATCTTCATCAAGAAGTGATTCAACGGATTTTTTATCTCCTGTTAGTATTGCCTGTAATAATGGGTTGCCGGTAAAAGTTGCTGCAGACGGATCTCTGGTTATACCGGCTACGTCCTGAATTTTCAGACCGTGATCCACATTAACGGAAATGCCGGTAAGAGGGCTTACCAACGGGAAAGCTGTAAAAAGCGCAGCTTTGGAAATAAACTGCCGCCGGGATGAATTCTTCATAACACTATTTTTACATGTTGAAAATTTTCACTTTAATTTTCGGGCATAATGAACATTATAATATGTTTTCCAACTTTGGCCGTTGTCAAAAGAGGCGTCAAAGGCCCAATCAAAAGCATTCGCATTTATATTGTAATAGGTAAGCCTTTGAATTCTGTCTTCTCCCTTTTTATTTTTAAAAAATCTTTCAAACACCATTTTATCCTCTTTCCATGATCCAATAAAAAAAGAATGATTCCCTTGATTATCTACCATGGTCATATTCCATTTATTTATTTCAGCATCATAGGTTATCCAGTTCCGTCCGAGAAATGGCTCAGGCGGAAATTCAACAAAATTTTCTTCAACAACATGGTTTTCTAAAATCGTATCGATGGTGCTTTTGCCCATAAGGCTGCCAGCGGAAAAAAGATCCCACTTGCCGATCATGAATCCTATTTTGGAAGAAGAGGGTATTTGACATGTGGCAAATTGGCAATCAGTAAAAAAGGCCAATAATACCAGGAGAATGCAGTTTTTTATCATAGTAACCAGGTTGAAAAGTAAAATATACTTCCTGCTAATGTCAGGTTTATGCAGGCCCTGGGGTTTTCTTTTACGTAAACGATCCGTTATCCTTGGTAAATAACGCGTTTATCAAGTTTTAATGCCTATTCACCAAAAAATACCATCTTGTTGAAGTAACAAAACAGACATTGCATAGTATGCGGCCAACACGAAAGAATATATTATATCATGTTGCAGGTTGGGCAAGCTTTTTCCTGTATTGGATTGTTTATAGTTATTTCAATAACGGTAATTTTCGGCTTTCGATAGCGATTGCCTTTTCGGATACACTTAATTATGCTATTGGCACTTATTTAATTACTGCGGTTTTTATTAATTCGTTTTTATATAATCGCCGTTTCACTTTGTTCCTTTGCCTATTTGTTCTTACAAGTTGTGTTATCGCTGTTTCCAGGATTGCCTGCTATTATCTGGTTGGTTTATATTTCAACAAACAATTTCCGGTTGGCCTCTCATCATCTATATATCATTTTACGACCACGTTCTTTATCTTATCGGCTGCCACCGGTGCCCGCTTCGCACTCGACAATCTGGAATCGAAGAAAAGAATCGAGGAAATAGAAAAAGAAAAAGCGACATCCGAACTAAATTTCCTGAAGAACCAGTTGAATCCCCATTTTTTGTTTAATACACTAAATACCGTTTTCGGAACAATTGACCTTCACAATGTGAATGCAAGGAATATGGTAATTAAACTTTCCGATATGCTCAGGTACCAGCTTTATGAATGCAATGTAGATCGTATACTGCTTGATAAAGAAATTGGCTATTTAAAAAACTATGTTGATTTGCAAAAACCCAGATTTAATGATATGACGGTAATCAACTTTGCAGTTGACATTACCAAAGAAAATTTGCAGGTCGCTCCTTTGATTCTTGCACCTATTGTTGAAAATACTTTTAAACATGTAAGCAGATTTGGCGCACAGCAAAACAGGATAGCGATTAACATTTGTTTCAAAGAGAACGTTTTGACTCTTGAAACTAAAAACACGTATGATTCACAGGTGGGTGAAAGTAATCTGCAAGGGGTTGGCATTAATAATGTAAAACGAAGGCTTGAACTTTTATATCCCGGTAAATTTGAACTGAGTGTAGATAAGGACGAGCTGATCTATTCCGTAAAACTAAAAATAACTTTGCTATGAAAATAAAATGCATAGTAATAGATGATGAGCCCATCGCACGAAAAGTGATCACGGAGTATATTTCAGAAATGCTTTTTTTTGAATTGGCCGGAGAGGGAGAAAATGTTATGATGGCCAATGAATTATTACAAACAAAAAGCGTTGATATTATGTTTCTTGATATTAACCTGCCTAAAATTTCAGGCATTCAATTTCTTCAGGATGGTATTATTGATCCCCCGCTAACCATAATTACCACTGCTTATCCTGATCATGCGCTTAAAGGATACGAACTGGATATCGTGGATTATCTGGTAAAGCCAATATCGCTTGACAGATTTATCAAAGCCGTCAATAAAGCAGTAAAACGACTGAAACAGAAATCCGGCGAATCTGATGTCTCTAAACTTGAGCACGTATTTGTTAAAACCAGTAGCAGGATTGAAAAAGTAAACTATGCTGATATTTTATACATTGAAGCGCTTGATAATTATGTATGTATCCATACACTAAATAAAAAAATCATATCATATATTACGCTGAAAAGTGTGATGGAACAATTACCTGAAGACAAGTTTCTGAAAGTGCATAAGTCTTTTATTGTAAATCTCTCGGGGATAACCGGTATAGAAGAAGATCAGCTATATATTAAAGAAGCGGCAATTCCGATCAGCCAAAGTTTGAAATCAGAAATAGTAAAAAAGATCGTTGGTAACCGGCTACTGAAACGATAAAAAAACATTATATAAAATATAGCAATTGATTGGCCTGTTTTATCTGTTGCTTTTTATGGATCACATCGCGGGCTGCGGCAAAATGGCCATCTATCTTTTGTTGCTGCTATTTATCCTAAAACAGATTTGGCTTCACATACGGCCTGTAACGGCTTAGTACATCAAATTCATGCTTCGGTCAATTTCATTTTTATAGAACCTGAATAAAATAAATATTGTGCGCACAATTTTCTTCATGTTATAGTTTTTTGGATAAACGCTGTAACATACGAGCGGGCATTCATGCCCGCTTTTTTACTTCAGAACGATGATGTATATAATCTTCTGCCAGCGGTCTCAACTTATCCGTACAATTCGTTTAGGTATTTTTCTGCACATTGATTTCTTTAAGCATATTTTTTCTATGCTTTAATTGCCCTTTTTCATGATTCAGTATTGTTAAACAATCCTATGGCTGTTTAATTTCTACATTTAAATACCTCGTAATGGACTTGTATATGCGTTGGCGATCAATACCTGTAAGAACCCTTTTTTTTATTTATCGCAATACCGGCACTACCCATTACTATTTTTTCGCAGTCATGCCCTGTTAATATAAACCTCAGAACCGGGATCTACTACCTGCATTAATTGCTGCTTACATGTTTCACACTTTGAACTATATGCGTTTCGGATATCAATTTTGAATTAAATTAGCTTATCAAAATCAAAAAATCATACCAATGGCATACGTATCCATTTATTTAAATTTCGCCGGTAATGCGGAAGAAGCATTTAACCACTACAAAAAAGTTTTCGGAACAGAGTTTTCTTCGCCGCTGATGCGGATGAAAGATATGCCGCCAAACAATGCGGCGCCGCCACTTCCCGAAGCAGAAAAAAACAAAGTAATGCATGTAGCGCTACCCATTCTTGGCGGCATACAGATCATGGCAACCGATATGTTGGAAAGCATGGGACACAAACTGGTTGAAGGCAACAATTTTACCATCAGCCTTAGTCCCGATACCAAAGAAGAAGCTGACCAACTGTATAAAGAACTTTCAGAAGGCGGAGCTGATGCAGTAGCGCCTCATGATGAATTCTGGGGATACTGGGGAACATGTAAAGATCGTTTTGGTATTCGCTGGATGTTCAATGTGATGAAGCCCCAGCAGTAGCAGCGTTAAAAAAAGTTATTGGCTTTTAATTCCTTTGCGCCGCAGTGGCTCTTTGTGCCCTGTGTAATCCCTTGCGGCTCTCTGCGGTTAAATTGCCGCGGCTTGTTAACCGCAGAGAGCACAGAGTTTTACGCAGAGGGGCGCAAAGTTTTTATTATCCTCAAGATGTTCAAGAGAAAAAATAAAGCCGCAGATCCACTGCAACAGAAGTATTTCGACAGGTTCAGGCGCCGCTTGAAAAATAAAACACCCGCTCATAATAAGTCAGTAAGATTCTCCGGTTCTTTTTGAGACTTTCAGATTTCAAAACCTGTTATGAAAAAGTACCTGCTTCTTTTTTCTCTGCTGTCATTTCTTTCAATGGTTCAGGCACAACAAAGCGATACACTCCTGGTCAAACCTGAACACATAAATACCAGTATTCTTATACCGGGAACTCACCGCTGGCTCGTATATTTCAAAGCCGGCAAAGACAGCAGCCGCACACGGTTCAATATCTGGACGCGTAAGATTGATATGATACAATACCGGGGTAAAGAGGCTGTAAGTGTAACACAGGAATGGGAAAATAACGATACCATCCTTCATACGGTTTATACTGTGTGCGACAGGAAAGATTTTTCTACACTGTACCAGAAATCATGGAGCAAGACATCCGGTACATGGGAATTTGATTTTATTGATAAGACTTTTAAACTGAACGGAACGCTTGTCGATGCAACAGATACATTGCGCGTACATACAGGCATGCGTAAAGCATTTGAGAGCGCAACCGGCCAGTATACACTTGACTGGCATCTTGACCTGGAAGTATTTCCTCTTTTACCCTATCAGGCGGGGCGTGTATTTGGAATCAATTATTATGATCCCGGCTTCTCTGCGCCTAAACTGGTGTATTATACGGTAACAGGAAGTGCTGTTATAAAAGGCTATAATGGACAGGACATTGACTGCTGGCTTTTATCACACGATGCATCTGCACAAAATCACGAATTATTTTACATCAGCAAGAAAACAAAAGAAGTGTTGCAGCTTGAACAGGAATATGGTGGGCGTTACCGTTATAAGGTAAAGCTTGCTTTCAGCAATTGATCTTTCTTTATTGAGGCGCTTCGCTCCTGCAATGACCTGTATAGTTGAGAGTTAATACAAGATTAGGTAGTTCCTGATTTTAGCAGCATCTGGCTCTTTGTGTTCTTTGCGTGTATTTCTTTGCGGCACTCTGCGGTTAAATTGCGGCAGCTTTTTAACCGCAGAGAGCGCAGAGTTTTTCGCAGAGGAGCACAAAGCTTTTCTCTGTTGGTCTTTTCAAACTAAATAAAACGGAACGATAATGAAGTGAAATCGATCATCTAATTATTTATCACAATCGTCTTTTATGCAGAAACCGTAGAGCCCTCTGTCGAGAGATATCTGCGGGAACATCTTCAAGAGACTGCAAACTTTGATCGCATCGACCATTGATTCCGCCGGTTGATTATTCTTTGCGTCCGCCAAAATTGCTGCTGAAACTGATCGGGTCTAAAATCTGTCGGGATCCATTACCGATATCTTTGAGGATTGCAAGAAGATATTCAATCCCGTATTTTGAAACCAGAACTGCATCCATATCCCATTTCCAGTCTTTTTCATCATGATCGACCCAGAAATAAACAGGTAATATAAAACTTGTTTTGGCTGATCTTCTTACAAATACTGCGATAGATTTATCATCCGTAAGCGCCTTTTCTATATTTTTTGAGTAAATACTTTTATCACGCGATGATGATTTCACCGTCAATTCTTTTTTAATAATATCGTAATCAATAAAAACAATATCACTAAATTCATTGTACACAATAGTTTTGCGAATGTCTTTTGCAACCGCATAGCGGAGGCTATCGGCAAAATTCTTTTGCGCTATTGATACTAACGGCATACCAAGAAACCAGAATGCTATCCGCAGTGTCATTTTCATTTTAAGGGCATTTTTTTAAATGATAACTTGAGTATCGTGACGAATCACCGGTATCTCTTCGCGCAATATGTTGCAAATCTACTAATTGGCTGGTATCCGTTCTTGCTTTCCAGGCAGTTGTTTCTTGTAACCCCATCCAAGCCAGCGCAGTAGACATACTATCACTTATATTGCTGTTAAATCCCTGCAGCAACGATTTCAATTGGCTTACGTATGCTTCGGCCATTTGTGTATGTTGTCCAAGTTCCTGCGCAGACCTGGGCCTCTGGTAGTCCCAGAAAAGGGGGAACATATTCTTGAACTGGTTAGAGTCAATCACATTATTTCTATATTGCTTGAACCAGTAATCAATAGTTGAGTGTATGCCTTCATGGATCATTACAAGAAGTATAAATTCCTGGCTGGAGTTTTGTAATACCCACGGATTTAATTCAACATATTGCTCATAAGAATAAGGAGCAGTGCCGGTCCTCACAGAGTCTGTGTACCCGTTTAAGGGATTACTCATTGTTAAAGTATTGTCAACCTGGTAATGCAGGTTCACATTACTTCCTGTTCCATTGAATGTACCTGAAATCAAAGACGCGATTTCATTGCAGATCCCTGAATTACTAAGAAATGCCTGTCCTGCAAGATTTTGCACGCAGGGATATCCGTGCAATGAGTCTACGATTACCTGGTTAGGCGAAGTTGTGTAATTATAAGTCCAGTTACTATCGCCACCATCATCCGGGTCGTCAGGTGCATCTGATTTATATATAACGTTGTAGGAGCATTGTGGAATTGTTGCGCCGACAACAACACCTCCGTTTTCATCAGTGTATGCCCATGTATATTGCCAGCATGTCCAGTTGATAATCACTCCATTTGTTTTTATCCCATTATTAATTTCTCGCACCTGAATTAATTTGTTTGATGTGGCGGCAAACAATCCGTCCAGGGTTTGCTGTGTAAACTGAGTAGCGTTCTTATCGCCATATAAAGGAAGCCCTTTTATTTTCGCACCTTTGCGTATAATGGTAAACTTCGTCGAATAGTCGTTTTTTACATTCGCAAATAAAAGTGCTGTTACTTGACTATCATTATTGACTAATGGAATAACGATTACATCGTAGCCATTCACATTTTTTGACGCAATGCCCAGATCCCACATTGCATTACCATATTTTGTTTTAATCTTTCCTACAATTTGTTTTGACTTGTCAATCTCTTTAAACTGATTAATCAATTTGTTCAACATGCCTTCATCTGCGAGAATTCCGTTTGTTGCAGCAAAGACACCTTTTAATGCATCATCACGTTTGAAAAAAGAATCATCCTGAATATAGTTTTCGGTAATTGACTTTTCCTTCCTGCATGAGTAAAAAATACAGATGCTGGCCACCAACGCCAAAAAAACGATGTTTACACTTTTTTTAAATGACATATTTTTTTATTATGTCGCTAAAATTTCGATTTTACTCCATTCTGTCAAATCATTTTTACTGACCCGTTTAAAATAAATACTCTACCTGCATAATTACCCATTAAACTGCAAAATCCGATTGCAGAGATCAGTCGATACCGGCTTTCATTTTATAGGGCAATTATATTTTAAGTTCTTTCACCACCATAAGAATTTTTGCAAGAAAACCCAAGCTGTTTTTTGTTACCTGCAAATCCCTTAAAAATCAAAAAGACCCACCGAAGTGAGTCTCTTTAACTGATTTAAAATCATGTGCCCCAGGCGGGAATTGAACCCGCACTCGCGTTGCGGCGAACAGGATTTTAAGTCCTGCGTGTCTACCAATTCCACCACCAGGGCTTGCCCGATTGGGAGAATATCCCAAAAAAAAGCCCGTCACGCCACCGGCCTGACGGGATCCAGAGCGAAAGACCGGGCTCGAACCGGCCACCCCGACCTTGGCAAGGTCGTGCTCTACCAAATGAGCTACTTTCGCGTGTATTTGTAAGAACTATTTTGGGAGTGCAAAAATAACCATCAGAAGTTCCTGACAAAATTTTTTATTGCCTTTTACTTGTACTCAGGCTTGTATTGCGAACTTTTCTGTACCTCTACTTCAGGTTTGCCCGTATACCGCTGGTGGTATAAACGGTAACATCCGCCCAGTAAAAACGCTAAAACGCAGAATAGCTGCAGATAAAACAGGAACCTTGATGAGTTTACCCAATTCTTGGTAAAATCCTTTGCGCTGTTGTCGTCGTTGATTTCGTGTGACATAGTGGTTAGTTACTTTGCAAAAATAAGGTACAGCCGCAAATTATACGGCCTTCTTTTTAATAATTTCCCTGAAACGGGTATGGCCTTTAATAAAATACTGCCAAACTACCGACCCATGGTACACACCTTTCAGTTTGCCCAGTGGTTTCAGCCGGTAAACATGTTTATGCCGGTGCGTAAACAAATGTTTCAATACGGCAATATGTGCCTGGAAAATAGCGGTGAAGAAATGGGCGTCACCAGTTAAAAGCCCCTTCCATGCAGAGACCGAATCGAGCAAAAAACGGAAAGGTATTTTCCAGATCTTTTCCTGCCAGGGAAGATTTTTGTTCAGCATGATCAGGTTATTGCGGAAGTTGAGGTAAACTTTTCTACCCCCCCTCGGCAATGTGCCCGCACCCACATGATACACCACCGATTGCGGACAAACCATGATGCGGTAACCCGCCAACTGCATGCGCCAGCAAAGATCGATCTCTTCCTGGTGCGCAAAAAAAGAAGCATCGAAACCGCCAAACTCATGGTAAACATTTGCACGGACAAACATGGCCGCGCCTGAGGCCCAGAATATCGGCTGCACATCATCATACTGGTGTTCCTCGTTCTCGCACACATCAAATATCCGTCCGCGTGAAAAAGGGTAGCCAAACGTATCTATCCAGCCGCCGGCAGCGCCGGCATATTCGAACAATCCGGGTTGGTGATAAGAAAGCAGTTTGGGTTGGCATGCACTGACCATCCGGTCATTTTCCATCAAACCAATAATGGGTTCTATCCATCCCGGTGTTACCGAAACATCGGAGTTGAGTAATACATAATAATCTGCAGTTACTTTTTGCAACGCCCAGTTATAACCTCCGGCAAAGCCTTCGTTTGTTGAATGGGTGATTATTTTTGCAGCAGGAAAATGTTGCTGTACAAACAAAACAGAATCATCCGTTGATCCGTTATCGGCCACATATATTTCGAGGTTGGCATAGGTTGATGCGGTTACCGAAGGCAGAAAGTTCTCTAAATGCTTTCTGCCATTGTAATTCAAAATAACAACTGCAACAACCGGTAATGACAATGGATGATTTTGTGCGAAAATAAGGGTTGTAAGCGAGAAGTATTAAGTAGTAAGTGATAAGTAATAAGTTAAGCGGCAGCCTTTAAAACTGTCAAACGCACCAATTACTAATTACTAACTACTAATTATTAATTGATTATCTTGCACCTGAAATATAACACATGCGCTTTCTCCGCTTAAATCTTGACTTCCTGGATCATCCGGCCTGCTGACGCGGGAATTAGTAATTAGTAATTAGTAATTATTGATTTCCTTTTTATTCTTTTATCTATTGCCTGCTTTAATTACTACTTCTAATTATTAACCACTAATTAATATGTCTACTATACTTTCTACAAACACTGCTGCATATCTGGAACTGGAAGAGAAATACGGTGCGCATAATTATCATCCGCTTCCCGTTGTGCTGGAAAAAGGCGAAGGTGTTTTTTTATGGGATATCGATGGTAAGCGTTATTACGATTTTTTGAGTGGTTATTCTGCTGTGAACCAGGGGCACTGCCATCCCCGGATCATTGCGGCATTGACCGAGCAGTCTAAAAAACTTACCCTCACTTCGCGTGCATTCCATAATAATTTATTGGGGGAGTATGAACGTTTTATCACGCAGTATTTTGGTTATGATAAAGTGTTGCCGATGAACACCGGTGTTGAAGGTGGTGAAACCGCTATCAAACTTGCAAGGCGTTGGGCATACACAAAAAAAAATGTGGCAGAGAACAAAGCAAAGATCGTTTTTGCAGAAGGGAATTTCTGGGGAAGAACACTCGCAGCTATTTCTTCTTCTACCGACCCGAGCAGTTACAAAGGTTTTGGCCCGTATATGCCGGGGTTTGAAGTGGTTCCGTATAATGATCTCATTGCTTTGGAAAGATCATTGCAGGATCCGGATGTTGCCGCATTCATGGTAGAGCCGATACAGGGCGAAGCGGGTGTGGTCATTCCGGATGATGGTTATTTAAAAAGTGTACGCGAACTGTGTACCGAATACGATGTTTTATTGATAGCAGATGAGATACAGACCGGCCTCGCACGCACCGGTAAAATGCTTGCATGCGATCATGAAAATGTCCGCCCGGATATTTTAATTCTTGGCAAAGCCTTGAGTGGCGGGGTTTTGCCGGTATCGGCCGTATTGGCTGATGATGAGGTCATGCTGAATATACAACCGGGTGAACATGGCTCTACTTATGGCGGCAACCCTTTGGCATGCGCGGTTGCCATTACTGCATTAACTGTTTTGAAAGAAGAAAAAATGGCTGAGAATGCCGAACGGATGGGAGAACTATTAAGATCAGAACTGCATCAACTCCAGTCCCCTCTTATCACCACCATTCGTGGAAAAGGATTATTGAACGCGATCGTTATCAAACAAACCAACCCCGATACTGCATGGGATATTTGTCTTTCCTTAATGGAAAACGGTTTACTCGCAAAACCAACGCAGGGAGATAAGATCCGTTTTGCCCCGCCGCTTTTGATCAATAAAGAACAGATAATGGAATGTGTGGAGATCATCGCGAAAGCGTTACTTATTTACCCCAACCCATAAAGGGCTTTTATCTTTTAATGGAAATCAACACTCCCCTTCAGGGGCGGGGTAAAAAATAAAAAACATCACCCGCGTTTTATTTCAAGCTTAGGTAAGAATGTCATCACCTGTATAATGAGTGAAAGTAACAGTGAAATATACAGGCCTGCTTTTTTTTCGGGGCACTCGCCCATCATGCAGGTTGACAGCAATAAATAATTACGCGCCGACCAGGCAAGGTTAAGCGCCGCAATAAATACATTGGTTCTTTTTGACCAAACTGCAGGAACGGAAAACATCACCAGCATAATAACACACATAATGCAATTGAACAAACCAGGCTTGCCAAAACTTGTTCCGGGTGCAGAGAATCCTGTTACCGTTATTTGCTGGCTGGCGATAAAACTCCACGGTAAAAAACAAACACCGATCAATGCAAGTGTAGCGAGAATGCCAATGGGTTGAGAATACTTCATGTTATGTGTGTTGTGCACAAACCTATAACATTTTTTTTACCGCAGAGGCGCAAAGACGCTGAGATAAATGACGCTGTGTTTTTGCGCCTCTATTAATTAAATTGTAAGTACTCAGGAATTTCTTTGAATACTATATGCATAATTTCCGGCATTCTGTAACTCAAGCCTGATGGTGTAATTGCCCGAACGTGTGATCTCGATGTTGTCTCCGTCGTAACTTGGTATGCCGGGTGCATCCGACAAACGATGGCCAAAACTGATCGCATTATTGTTATTGGCACGCAAACGGAAATTACCTTTTACAAGATCTGTGGTAATGCTCCATGAAAGATTGCCGCCATCCTGTATCATTGGCGGATCAACAGCGCCATTCGAAACAACGGCAGTACCGGATAATCCCCAGCTGTTTATTTTTTTGTATGACCAGGTATTTGTTGCAGTGCTGGCTTTAAAAAGATATACACCCGCACCGCCGGCGATCGACATGATAGAACCGCCAAATCCAAATTTATCCGCACCGATATAACTGAAGGTGGTCTGGGGATCCCATTGGATCCCTTTGACCATCATCACTTGTGGATCTGGATTTGAAAAATTGATGTACCCTTCATATGCATCCTGTATGGATGAAACAATTTTTGGCGCTGTTGATACCACCCAGTTTTGATAATTGCCCGGTATCCTGAATGTATGCGCCTCATCATATATTATATAGTCCTGGTAAGTAGTTATATATACTGAACCGGTTTCCGAATATACAGCCGGCTTTTCTGCATTGATGCATTCGGCCTTCACACGAAGATCGATCATGCCCGAACGGTTTGCATACAACAGTTTACTCATCTGTACATTCAGGTCTTTTACAGAAAAAAACATGGATGCCTGGTTCGTAGAGCCTATTACTATCGGCTCTGCAAACTGTGTTTCACCGATTGCCGCTTCAATGGTATATTTTGTTTGATTGTTACCGCTGCAATTCCAGTTCAGGGTAATGGCGCGCATAGATGCATTGCCCTGCAACAACACAATTTTTGACTCTGACAAATGAAAATCTTTAACAGAAACGGGCTGTATCGGCGCAATATCAGTCTTAGTACATCCGCCTGATAACAAAGCAGTGGCAATGATCAATACCAGGCTTTTATGGATGCTGATATATGCTTTCTCAAAAATGCGTATTTGCTTTTTCATACAAACCCGTTACAGTTATATTGGGAATGTAAATTGACGCAGAAATACCTTCTCCTGCAATCGACGCAGGTATGAAAAAAACGTAGCAGGCAGGCATATGGGGAAGTAACGTGTTGTATCTGTATGCTGTGGTTCGGCAGAAAAAAAATGTAGTGCTTTACTGATATCCTTCCGGTGAAAACACCGTGAGGGCTGCCGGCTTGTTGCATAAAATGCCTGGAGCAAACGATCCGGTAATGATCAGATCAGTTTATTATCTACTGCGTAACGGATCAGTTCGAGGTTATTATGGAATCCCATTTTTTCAAATATGCGTGCGCGAAAAGTACTTACTGTATTCGTACTCAGGATAAGCTGTTTGGCAATATCAGAAATCGATTTACCCGATGCAAGCAGTTTGAATACCTCAAACTCACGGTCAGAAAGGCTTTCCACAGAATTGGAAATGTTTGAATTTTCGAAAGCATCAGCCAATACGCCGGCAACATCTGCGCTGAGATATTTTCTACCCGACAATACCGTGTTCACTGCTTTTACCAGTTCAAGCGTTGCCGCGCCTTTGGTAAGATAACCCATGGCCCCTGCCTTAATCGCTCTTACCGCATATTGATCCGGCGCATGCATACTTAATATAATAACAGGTAATTTGGGTGCATGTTCTTTTATCTGTTTGATCGCTTCAAGGCCCGAATCGCCGGGTGGCATAGAAATATCGCAAATGACCACATCCCATTTTTCTTTGTACACTGATTTCATCAGATCCACCGAATCGGATACATCAACGATATCGGCGAGCGGATAGGATTCTATCAGTAATAATTTGATGCCTTCCCTGACAATGGTATGGTCATCTGCAATTAATATTCTCATATTTTTAATTTTTAGGAATAACTGCTTTAACAACGGTACCTTTTCCAACTGCGCTTTCAATATGCAATTTGCCGTTCAATGATTCAGCCCTTTCACGCAGCCCGATCAGGCCTAATGTTTTTTTCCGCGATGATGTATCAAAACCTTTACCGTTGTCTGTTACCGAGAGGCAAATATTTTTTGCCTCTTCCCAGATCGTCACTTCTACATAACTGGCTTTGGAATGCCGCATTACATTGGTCAGCGATTCCTGCACGATCCTGAACAGTTCTGTTTTCATTTCCAGCGTTATCTTTTTGTCGTCAAATGTTGATGTAAACACTGTTTCAATATTACTCAGGCTTTGAAATTCTGTGCATTGCCATTCAATGGCTGCATTCAAACCGAAATCATCCAGCACACTCGGCCGTAAACTCGATGCGATCTTCCGGATAGTCGATATCAACACATCGATCGTTGTATTTGCATGCGCCACTCTTTTTTTTGACATTTCATCCGTTGCCTCGATCTTCATATTGAGCCAGTCCACATCTATTTTTAATGCGGTGGCCAGTTGCCCTAATTGATCATGTACTTCACGGGCTATATACTTACGTTCGTCTTCCCTTGCATTTTTTAAATGATGCGATAACTCTTTTAATTCGATATTGGTTTCCCGTAGTTTCTGTTCGGCATTTTTGCGCGGCGAAATATCGGCCAGCATTGCGCAGGTCATTTTTTCTCCGTTGATATCCTTGAAGATCACAGACGAAACCTCACAATCAAACCGTTCGCCATTTTTCCGGATGCCTGTAAACTCGCCGGTGCTGCTGCCTTTGGCATCTCGTTCCTTTACTTTCTCAGCAAGTATTTTGTCAGTAAAATCAAGTAATTCTTCACGTCCCATTTTCAGAAACTCTTCCGAAGTATAGCCAAATAATTCCGTAGCTGCTTTGTTTGATTCCATGATCAGCCCGCCCGGCCGCGCAAGAAAGATAGCGAACAAAGAGTTATCGATCACTGCGCGGTATTTTTCTTCATTGGCTTTGATCTGTTCATCTGCTGCTTTGCGTTCCTTTCGGTTTGCGGCTTCTTCAAGTTCGCGTTTCACTACTTCATTCAACCTTGCAAGCGAATGTTTCATCAGGTAATCACCCGCGCCGGCACGCATCATGTTTACGGCGGTCTCTTCTCCTATTGCGCCCGATACCAGGATAAATGGAATGTCTTTGCCTGTGGAGCGGAGTGTCGACAATGCAGCGGGGCCGCCAAAACCCGGAATATGAAAATCAGATATCACAATATCCCATGCATGGGTGTTTAATGCTTTGAGCATATCGGCAGCGGTTTCTACACGCTGGTGATGCACTGTATAGTTTGCCTTTTCCAGTTTTCGGATGATCATTGCCGCATCGCTTGAATCATCTTCACATATCAGTAATTGTAACTGTTTTTTCATGCAATGTTTATAAAATTGATGGTGGCGGTTCATTGATCAAAAGCCAGTAGATACCCAATTGTTTGATCGCTTCAACAAACTGGTAAAAATCAACCGGCTTGCGGATATAACTGTTCACGCCAAGGTCATACCCCTTCGCGATATCCTGTTCTTCTTTTGACGAGGTAAGGATAACAACCAGCGCCCGGCGCGTTAATTCATTTTCACGGATCCGCGTTAACACTTCCAGCCCGCTTACGATCGGAAGTTTCAGGTCGAGAAGGATCAGCGCCGGTAGCTTTGTTTTATCCCTTCCGGTATATGCGCCGGCAGCAAATAGATAGTCGAGCGCTTCCTGGCCATCTTCTGCTATAATCAGCGGGTTGATGATATTCGCTTTTTCGAAAGCGCGTTTAGCGAGTTCGATGTCGCTGGGATTATCTTCTACCAATAAAATAGTCCTGTTGTCCATTACCGTTATTTAGGGATCGTAAAATAAAATGTCGCGCCTTGATTTACAACAGCCTCCGCCCATACCGTTCCAAAATGAAGATGGATGATACGCTGTACTGTAGCCAGTCCAATACCTGTGCCAGCAAATTCACTTTGCCTGTGCATCCGTTGGAAAGCCCCGAAAAGATTTTTTGCCTGTTCCATATTAAAACCTGCTCCATTGTCTTTTATAAAATATGTTTTCTTTCCATCGATCTCCGTTTCGCCAAACTGAATCTGTGCATCAGCTGTTTTGCCGGTAAATTTAAAGGCATTGCCTAAGAGGTTCGTAAGCATGATCTCTATAAGGTTTGCATCGCCTGTACAGATCAAACCCTGTTGAATATGAACGGCAACCTGGTGCAACGGATCCTCTTCCTGCAAACGGCGGATGATGGTTTCTGCAACAGAAGAAAGGTCTATTTTTTCTAACCTTATTTCCACTCTTGATACGCTTGACAGTTTTAGCAGGTCATCGATCAGTTCCCCCATTCGTTGGGTTTCGGTTCGTACACGGCCCAGATAAGTAAGCGCTTTCTCATCCAGTACATCGCCATAATCTTCCAGCAATGCAAGGCTCCACCCATCAATTCCGCGCAATGGGGCCCTGAGGTCGTGCGAAACGGAATAAGAAAAAGATTCCAGTTCTTTATTGGCCGATGCAAGCTGAATAGTGCGTGCTGTAATTTTTTCTTCGAGGTTGTGATTTAATTCCGCCACGGCGCGTTGCGCCTCTTTCAGTTCCGATACATCGAATACGAATACCATGGCTGCAGATACTTCACCTGCATGGTTCTTTAAAGGAACAAATCTTGAAACGGTATCATATTTTTCCCTGATATCTTCTACCGTAAAAGTTTCTCCGGCAAAAACCCGTTTTAATTTCGGAAGCATCTCTGCATATTTTTCCGGCCCGACCACATCCTGCATTTTGTTTCCGAGCAATTCTTTTTTTGAATAGCCAAGTTGTTCAAGCATGTCGCCTTCTATCAATGTATACCGGTGGTCGGTATCGAGTATGCTGATCACAGAACGCGGAATACTCGATGCGATGGTGCGGTAGATCCTTTCACTGATGGCAATATCTTTATTCAGCGCCAATACTTCTTCTTCCGATCTTCTTCGTTCTGTAATATCTACCGACAGAATAAAAAGCCCTTCCGGTATCGGTTGAAAACTAAGTTCGAACCAGCCTTTCGAACCATCGGGGAAAGTGAATTTGTTTTCGAGATGAATAGAAATGCGTTCATCAAAACATTGTTTGTACACCTGGTAAATATCTGTCTGTTCAATCCCCGGATATTTCTCCATTACCGTGTGCCCGATAAATTCTTCGCGTGAATATTTACCATGACGCGCCATGGCATCGTTCACATAAATGTATTTCCAGTCAAACCCAATGATCTGCACGCCTTCCAGCATTTTATCCAGTGTGTTGCGGTAACGCAACTCGTTTTTCTCCAGTTCTTCCTGTGCTTTTATCCGGTCGGTAACATCCACGCTCAATATCAATCTTGCTGCTTTATCATCATACATCGTTATATGCGCACTTACTTCTGCATCAATTACGGTTCCGTCTTTTTTAATATGCTTCCATACGCCGGTGTTGCGGGTACCGGGAGGCGGGCTCGATAATTTCCGGTACCGTTCCTGTTCTTCAATGCTTCGGATATCAAATGCGGTCATTGATAAAAATTCTTCGCGGCTGTACCCATACTGCGCGATGGCAGTTTCATTAACATCAAGAAACCGGTAAGTAGCCAGGTCGAGCACCCACATAGGCAGCGGGCTGTTCTCAAAAAGTGCACGGTATTTTTTTTCTGATTCAGTTAAAGCTTTGTCTGCCGCGTGTAAAAGCGCTACCTGTTCTTCTGCTTTTTTTCTTTGTGTTATTTCCCATTCCAGTTCGGCCTGTGTACGCAATGAGAAGGCCGCGGGCAATGATTTGATAAGATAGAACACAGTGATCCAGCTGATCACTCCTGTGATCAATCTTACCAATGCATTTAAACGGTAAAGCGGCATCCAGAAAGCAAGGGCATCTAAAAAATGTGTGGCGCCGCAGGAAAGAATGAAAGCAGCGAATAAAAAATATAACCTGATAAACCGCGTATCAAACTTACGCGAGATATAACGGATGATAATAAGCGGAATAGCAAAATAAGCTGACCATATCAGCAGGTCGCTGATAATGTAGAGCCATCCGTGAAATTCGGTCCATTTTCCGCAGTGCCATCTTGGGGGCCAGTCGGAATAATCAAATAATTTTCGGAAAAAATCAATTAACTCGCCCATAGTACCGCTTTTAAAATAAATTACAAGCTCATTTACATAAACAAGTCCGGCAGTAAAAGACTAAGGCGGAGGGGGCACCACTGTTAAATTAAAATAAAATTAAGAGATATTAAAATAAAATTAAACCACTACTGAGCAATATTTTTTGCAGCAGGTTATGTAGCGTACTTATGCAAATTTATTATCAACAGCATATTTGATCAGTTCAAGGTTATTATGAAAATGCATTTTTTCAAAAATGCGCAAACGAAAAGTACTTACGGTATTGGCACTTAAAGAAAGTTCTTTGGCAATATCTGTTACACTTTTTCCTGAAGCAAGTAATTTGAATACTTCCAGTTCCCTGTTAGACAATTGATCAATGGAAGAATTACTGTCGCCATGCTCAACTGCATCAGCGAGTATATAAGCAACATCGGCGCTGAGGTATTTTTTTCCGGATATAACCCGGTTCACTGCAGTTACCAGTTCCAGTGTGGCTGCGGCTTTTGTTATATAGCCCATAGCGCCGGCCTTAATGGCACGTAATGCATATTGATCCGGTGTATGCATACTTAATATGATCACCGGCGTTTGAGGCGTGTGTTCTTTTATCTGTTTGATGGCTTCCAGGCCGGAATCGCCGGGTGGCATCGAGATGTCGCAAATGATCACATCCCATTTTTCTTCGGATGCTTTTTTGATAACACTTGCCGAATCGGATACATCGGTTATTTCTGCTGAAGGATAGGCTTCTGATAACAGCATCTTTACGCCTTCACGTACAATTGTGTGGTCATCCGCAATCAATATTTTCATAGGGTATTTTTAAAATAGCTAACCAATCATTTTTTTTATTAATCATATTCCGGCGCCGGCCGGCTGTTTCACGCATGGAACAGGAGCTGGCCGTTTGCTTCGAAAGGAACAGGAGCTGGCCGATAAAAAAATGTTTGAAAAAAAATACCGCAGAAGTAATGTGAATTTACATATGTTGCAAAAGTTTGGGCAACACAAAAAAGAATGCCCCTGAAACCAGGGCTGAAATTGGATTTTTTCATAATAATTGGAGGGTAACCTTGTGTTAAGATATCGGATTTTATTTGTGTTCAAAAAATAAAAATACAACAGGATTATATAACGCGTTATGAATGATTATATTTTATTGTGATAAATAATTTACTCTTTTATTTAAACGATTTTATGATCCACTGCATATTTAATGATTTCCATGTTATTCCGCAAACCCATTTTTTCAAGTACACGGCCCCTCACTGTGCTGATCGTATTATTTCCGAGCGACAGTTCTCTTGAAATTTCAGTAACGGTTTTCCCTGTGGCAAGAAGCTTGAATATTTCCAGTTCCCTGTCGGATAAATTTTCAACCGGGTTTTTATGATGGTTGGGTTCAAATGCATCTGCCAGTGCATACGCTACTTCCGGGCTCAGGTATTTTTTTCCCGACAAAACAATGTTCACTGCATTTACCAGTTCGAGTGTTGCTGCACCTTTGGTTAAATATCCCGCAGCGCCTGATTTCATTGCACGAACCGCATATTGCTCAGGTGCGTGCATACTTAAAATAAGTATGGGTGTTGAAGGTGTGTGCGCTTTTATTTTGTGAATGGCATCGAGCCCCGAATCGCCGGGCGGCATGGAGATGTCTGAAATGATCACGTCCCATTTACTGCTCATTACTTCTTTCATCAATGAAACAGAATCAGACACATCAACAACTTCTGCTGATGAATACGCTTCTGTAAGCAGCATTTTAATACCTTCTCTTACAATAGTATGATCATCGGCAATTAAGATCCGCATGTTATGATTTTGATTTGGGTATGATGGCGCACACAGTAGTTCCTTTTCCAATTTCACTTGTAACTTTCAAAGTTCCGTTTATAGAAAGGCAACGTTCTGTCATGCCGATAAATCCTAATGTTTTTGTTTTCTGGCTGGTATCAAACCCATTACCGTTGTCTGTGATGCTTAATTCAACCGTATCATCCTTCTCGTGCATTTCTACCCTGATCTTTGTGGCGGATGCATGCCGCATCACGTTTACGAGTGATTCCTGGCAGATGCGGAACAATTCTGTTTTTGACTGCATCGGCAATTCGCCGTCGTCGAAAGTAGAATTGAATATGCAGGCGATCCCATGCGTTGCTGCAAATTTTCTGCATTCCGCTTCGAGCGATTCATTCAGGCCCAGTTCATCCAGCATACCGGGCCTCAGGTCTGATGCGATCTTGCGGATCGTTGTGATCAAAAAGTTTGCAGTAGATGATGCATGCGTCATCCTTTTTTTATGCGCATCGTCTACATCGGGCATTTTTATCTGCAACCAGTCAACATCCATTTTAATTACCGCCGCCAACTGGCCCAGTTCATCATGTACTTCTCTTGCCAGGTATTTGCGTTCTTCTTCACGCACATTCTGCAAATGTTTGGAAAGTTCTTTTAACTGGTTATTCTTTTCTTTCAGTTCTTCCTCAGCATTTTTACGCGCTGTGATATCCTGCATAGCGCCGATCATTCTTATTGCATTGCCTTTTTCATCCCTGATGATGATCGCCTTATCCTGAACATATGCATATTCGCCATCCACTTTTTTATAACGGTATTCACCTGTCCAGTTCAATGCATTCCCACGGATCAGTTTATCGATACCGTCAAAAACAGGTTTTCTGTCGTCAGGGTGAATGTTATCAAACGAATGAATATAGTTATCGATCTTATCCGATATTTTGTACCCGAATATTTTTTCATACCCTTCTCCCCAATACAGATGGTCATTCACTATATCCCAGTCCCATATCGCATCAAATGTAGCTTTGGTAGCAAATACATACCGTTCATTGCTGATCTTTAAAGCTTCTTCCATTTTTTTTCTTTCGGTAATATCGATCATTACCGTACTCATCCTGTCTTCATTGCTGAATGGATTTTTAAAGACAAACGAGGATACATGTACCCATATTTTTTCGCCGTTCTTTTTGGTAACCGTTATCTCCCCTTTTGTTCTCCCGGTTTCTTTTCTTTCGGCAAATAATTTAGTGATCGCCGGGTTATCCATATCAAGGATATTCTTTCGATCCATTTGCCTGAATTCATCTGCAGTATATCCAAACATATCACATGCGGCCTGGTTCACTTCAAGAACGGCGCCATCCGGGTTAGCAAGAAATAATGCGCCGGGTGAATTTTCAATGATAGCCGTATATTTTTTTTCTTTGGCTTCTTTGGCAAATAAAGTTTCGAGGAGCAGTCCGGTATTTGCTTTTAATTTTTCATTTGCCGCTTCCATTTCAGCATACGCTTCCTTCAGTTTTTCATACTCCGCCCGCAACTTTTCCATCGAAATATTTGCTTCATCATCTTTTGCCAGATTATCCATAACAACAAAAATTAAGAACAATACCTGCCGGTATCGTGTTCCCGGAAAATATGGCCGGGCAGGTATTATCATCCAATTGCAATTGGATGATAAAATAATACTTTATTCTGAAGGTAAAAAATAGTCTACTGCGAAAAAGCCTGTCGCTAAAGGGGTTTAAAACGTAGTAGATCGACTACATTACAGGGCAGCGATGAAAATAACATTAAAAAAGGCGGCTTTCCGGCCGCCTTTTTAATGTTATTTAATAATGCTCATCTCAACTTCAATAATTGTACTGTTGTATGCCTTGTTCCCTGCACCGCATCAGCAATATACACGCCGGGAACATAATTCTGTCCGATCTGAACCGTATTGTTTGCACCCAGTTTCGATTTAACATCGATGATCCTCCCGTTCATATCAAATACATGAAGTGTAACAGGCGTATCATATTTGCTTTCCAGTTTAAGCGTGAAATAAGTATTGCTTGGGTTGGGTGCAACAACTATTTTCAATGGTTCTTCCACCTCATCTTTCACTGCGCTAACCGGTTGTTCGGTTATTTCATTTGATTTCTTTTTCGTACTGCTTACCGTTACTGTAATGGTTTGTTTTGCAGTTGATGTATTGCCGCTGTTATCTTTTACCGTCCAGGTAACAGTTGTTGTTCCTACTGCATAAGTATTGGGAGCATTATTGGTAATACTCTTTACACCGCAATTATCACTGGTCTGCGGCGTTCCGATATTCAGATTTGAAACCGTACTGTTATTATTGTTTACAGTAAGCGAAATATTTGCAGGTGCAGTTACCGAAGGCTTTTGCGTATCGGTTACTGTAACGGTAAAGCTTGCACTGCTTATATTGCCGCTTACATCTTTTGCTGTAACGGTAACGATAGTGGTTCCGGTTGCAAATAAACTGTTTGAGCTTTTACTATAAGTAAGCGTAACAGGGCTGCTGCAGTTATCATTTGCTGTTACTGTGTATTTAACAATGGCGCCACAGGTATTCAGGTCATTTGCTACATTGATACTGGCCGGAACAGTGATATGTGGCGCTGTTTTATCGGCAACTGTGATCACCTGTTTTGCGGTGCTGCTGTTACCTGCCGCATCTTTCGCGATCCATGTGCGTGTGATCGAATAATTATAATAGGAAGTTTTTGTTGCATCGGTTCCACGTGTGCTTATCTCACTGAAAGTAATGTCGGGCTGTGCGGTACAATTATCTGTTGCAGTTGGTGTAGCGGGTGCAGGTATATTATCGCAGCTGGCAACTGTATTGGCCGGTATGTTTGAAAACACAGGGGCCTGTACGTCTTTTACTGTTACTGTTTGAGATGCTGTAGATATGTTTCCGCTATTATCTGTTACTGTCCATACAACCGTCGTTGTTCCCGTTGGAAAAACAGCCGGCGCATTATTGCTCACACCTGATATGCCGCAGTTATCCGATGTTACGGGTGTGCCAAGTGCAACTGCCGTTGCACCACATTTACCCGCACTGTTATTTACGGTAACATTGTCCGGCGCAGTGATCACTGGTTTTTCAATATCAGTTACTACTACTGTTTGCGTAGCATGATTTGTATAACCTGTTTTATCTGTTACGGTCCAGTTAACAAGTGTGGTACCTGTTTGAAAAAATGCAGGCGCATCATTCGTTACGCTTACTACGCCGCAATTATCACTTGTTACTGGTGTACCGAGATCTACGGCTGCACCGCATTGGCCCGGTGTGTTGTTTACATGGATATCTGTAACTGCAATGGTTGGCAGTTCGTTATCGATCACCGTTATTACCTGGGTGGATGTGTCTGAATTACCAAACACATCAGTAGCTGTCCATGTAATGGTAACCGATCCTACAGAAAACCAGGCAGGCGCATTGTTTGTGACCATAACCGGGCCGCCGCTGTTATCATACGCATATGGTATGAATAGTTTCACCTTTGCGCCGCATTGCCCCGGGTCATTCGATACACTGATCTCTCCCATTTTATAAATGAATGGTTTCTGGTTATCTGTTACTGTTACATTTTGTGTTGCCGTTGCTGTGCTGCCGGTATTATCTGTTACTGTCCATGTAACCGTTGTTATACCAAGCGGGTAACTTGCGGGTGCGTTGTTTGTGACCGACACAACAGCATTATCATCTGTTACCACCGGTGTTCCAAGTGAAACATTTGTGGCAACATTACTGTTGATGTCTGTGTTTACGAAAAGGTCAGGTGGCGGAGAAACGGTTAAGGCCCGATGGGTTGTTCCGTATTTACCGGCTCCGGATGCATAAATGGTAAAAGAAAAGAGAAGTAAAGAAATGGCAAGCAGACACGATAATGTCCGGGGGAGAACTTTTTTCATGGAATTGGTTTTGGATTATAAAAAATCAATTAAGGTATGGAGCCCATATCCTCATTGACTATGATCAAAAAATCAGTTGCATTCCATCCGGATCCTTTGCTGCAGATATAAGGTAAAAACCTGTGCAGCCTGCACGCCGGAATGCATCAAATTATTTTATACAACACCATGCTTCATCCTCAAATGACAGAATAATAATACGACATATTTTTATAACGCAAAAGAAATCGGAAAATTTCGGTGAAAACACCGGGCACAGTAAATAAATAAAAAATGAAAAAATATTTATCAAAACAGAACGTTCTGAAAAACAAAAGGCCATCCGTTTGGATGGCCTTGCATAACTATTGGGGGAGTATATCTTGTTATTTTACTTTCATCAGTTGTACCACTTTGCGCTGTGTACCCTGTATCATTTCTGCATAGTAAATACCGCTTGCATAGTTAGCGCCGATCTGGATAGTACTGTTAGAACCGATCTTTGATTGTGCATCTACTACCCTGCCGCCGGCATCCATCACACGCATGCTGACCGGTGTTTCATATTTGCTTTCAAATTTCAATGTGAAGTAAGTAGTACTTGGATTAGGCATTACCGTTACTTTCAGTTCTTCTTCAGTTGTAGCTACATCGGTAGTTCCTTCTTTAGTTGCAACGTTTGTAGCGGCAGCTGTTGGCGCTGTTACTATTGAATTAGCTGTTAAACCACATGGGCTTTGTGAAGTGCTTCCTAACCTGCAGTTGCCACCGCCGCCGCATGTATTATATTGTATGTGGTTACATACCTGGTTAATAGCTACCTGTACTGTTTGTGCAGATGCAGCACCCCACCAGTTATAGGTTGTATGCGTTACGTACACATAGTTTCCATTACAATTCGGAACCCTTACATCGGTTACACAAATGCTTATGCTGGCAGTTGCAGTGCATCCGTATTTATTGGTTACGGTTACAGTAAATGTATAGTAGCCATTTGTTGTTGGCGTAAATACGGGAGCTGAAGAAGTTGAATTGTTCAGCATTGATCTGGCAGAACCACTCCAGCTATAAGTATATGGTGCACCTGATCCAGGCAATGACCCTATTTGCAGTGCGGTGCTTTGTGCGCCATATCCCAAATAAAGGTTCGTGCTGATGCCACCGGTATAGGTATTGTTTGTTGGCACAGAAGTTACAGAAACGCTGAATGATACCGCTGTTGTAATAACCTGTTTGCTGGTGCTGTAGTTACCTGATGCATCAGTTGCTTTCCAGGTTCTTGTAATTACATTTCCATTTACAGCGTCACTATATGTTACCGTAACTACGCTGCAATTATCCGTTGCCGTTGCGTATCCTGTTGCTGAAGGATCTGTTGATCCGTTGCAGCCAACAGTTACATCCGCAGGGTCTGTAATTGTTGGAGCTGTTGCATCTTTAATTACCACAGTTTGATTTTGCGTAGTAATATTTTTACCATCGCTGTATGACCAATGGATCGTGTAGGTACCTGCTTTAGAGTAAGTCAACGGATCTGTTGTTGTACCGATCACTGTTCCATCGCAATTATCTTTTGCCGTTGGCGCAGTGCTTACTGTTATAGAACAGCTGCCTGTAATAGTTGATAAGTTTGATACATTCGGCACAGGTGCGATCGCATCTTTCACGATCACTGTTTGTGTTTGTGTTGATGTATTTCCGTTACCATCGTTATAAGTCCAATGAACTGTATAGGTTCCAGGGTCTGTATAAGTAAGTGCATCAGTTGTTGTACCTGTTATTGTTCCTGCACAATTATCTGTTGCTGTTGGAGCTGTTGTGATACTTACTTTACAATTTCCGCTCACAGTTTGTAATGAACTGCTGTTTGCAACAGGCGCTATATTATCTTTCACGATCACTGTTTGGTTCTGGGTAGTAACGTTTCCATTACCATCATCAAATTTCCAATGGATAGTGTAAGTACCCTGGCCAGAGTAGGTCAAAGGATCTGTAGTAGTACCAACGATCGTTCCTTTACAATTATCAACTGCAGTTGGCGCTGTGATATTTGGCGAACAACTTCCGTTGTTATGATTATTGTCATCACCTGAGCAATCATCCCTGTCATCATCATCATCACCGCCATCGCCATACCATCCGTGGCCATAATAATGGTTCCTGTAATTGTAATCGTTGTTGCGGCAGCTGCAGTTACTGTTCGAACGGCAGTTGCAACCATTGCGGCAGCAGCTGCAGTTGTCGTTACAGTTGTTTCCTAACGTAACCACACTTGCAGAACACTGTCCTGTTATGGTTGGCAAAGTTGTTACCGTTGGAACCGGTGCAGTAATATCATCCACAACTACTGTCTGGTTCTGTGTAGTTGTATTTCCGTTTGCATCTGTATAGATCCAGTGGATCGTATAAGTTCCCTGAGCAGTATAATAAGTTGCATCTGTTGTAGTACCTGTTATTACTGCACCAGTACATGGATTTTTTGCAGTTGGTTTCGTATTTGCTGCTACAGAACATTCGCCTGTTAAGGTTGGCAATGCTGCTACAGTCGGTACCGGTGGTGCCAGAACTGTTATTGTAAAGCTCTTGCTTACAGATCCGCAGTTATTGCTTGCGGTAATAGTTACAGTAGTAACACCTTTATTAAACGCCGCGCCACTTCCGGTTCCGCTTCCGTTTCCGGTTGTTGCCCCGCTGAATGTGTAGCCTAAGTTCGCAGCAGGTGTTCCTGTTGTAGTTACTGTATAAGTAACAGTTGCATTACATCCTGAAGTTGCATTTGCTGAAATATTTGCAATGGAAGAACTGAATGCAGGTGTTGTACATGCACTAACGGTAACCACTGTTGATACAACAGTTGTACAACCTGAAACATTGGTAACTGTATAACTGATGGTAGCTGTACCACCTGTTACACCGGTTACCAAACCTGATGCACTTACAGTTGCATTGGCACTGTTGCTGCTCCATACGCCACCTGTAGTTACATCTGCCAGTTGTGTGGTTGTACCGATATTAACAGAAGTAGTTCCTGTAACAGCTGAAACTGCTGGATTAGCATTCGGTGCCGCTGTTGCTGAACCCGCTGCGCTTACACAACCATTTACTGTTTGTGTAACGCTGTATGATCCCGCACTTGAAACTGTGATCGATGCGGTTGTTGCACCTGTGTTCCATGCCAATGTTCCTGTTGCGTTAGTTGATAAGGTTGATGTTCCGCAATTATTCACCACAGTTACAACCGGTGTTGATGGAGTTGTTTTTGGTGAAGCTGTTGCAGAACCTGCTGAGCTTACACAACCATTTACGGTTTGTGTAACACTATACGATCCGGCGTTTGAAACAGTAATTGATGCTGTTGTTGCACCTGTGCTCCATGCCAATGTTCCTGTTGCATTAGTTGATAAGGTTGATGTTCCGCAGTTATCAGCTACCGTTACAACAGGTGTTGATGGCGTAGCTTTCGGCGCAGCTGTTGCTGAACCCGCTGCACTTACACAACCATTTGCTGTTTGTGTAACGCTGAATGATCCGGCACCTGAAACTGTGATCGATGCGGTTGTTGCACCTGTGCTCCATAATAATGTTCCTGCTGCGTTAGTTGATAAAGTTGATGTTCCGCAATTGTTCACTACAGTTACAACCGGTGTTGATGGAACTGCTGCCGGCGCAGCTGTTGCTGAACCCGCTGCACTTGTACAACCATTTACGGTTTGTGTAACGCTATATGATCCCGCACTTGAAACTGTGATCGATGGGGTTGTTGCACCTGTGTTCCATGCTAATGTTCCTGTTGCGTTAGTTGATAAGATGGATGTTCCGCAATTATTCACCACAGTTACAACCGGTGTTGATGGAGTTGTTTTTGGTGAAGCTGTTGCAGAACCTGCTGAGCTTACACAACCATTTACGGTTTGTGTAACACTATACGATCCGGCGTTTGAAACAGTAATTGATGCTGTTGTTGCACCTGTGCTCCATGCCAATGTTCCTGTTGCATTAGTTGATAAGGTTGATGTTCCGCAGTTATCAGCTACCGTTACAACAGGTGTTGATGGCGTAGCTTTCGGCGCAGCTGTTGCTGAACCCGCTGCACTTACACAACCATTT
>Ga0206895_1072_pt1 | contig 29078 bp, 22 predicted proteins | sample Alteio_BWOrgHeat_51_FD_152967 | JGI IMG/M metagenome (GOLD analysis project Ga0206895, IMG submission 152967) | Enriched cells from forest soil in Barre Woods Harvard Forest LTER site, Petersham, Massachusetts, United States -... | ecosystem: Environmental > Terrestrial > Soil > Temperate forest >...
GCCAAGCAATGGCTGTAATAATTTATGTGCATCCTGGATCTGTGCCACACCGGTGTTTCCTGATGCAAAGAATACGCTTGCAGCCAATATCAATATCGCGGCATTCACAAAAAATGCTGCGTTCAATGCAATGGTGCTGTCGATCATATTATATTTGATCGCACGCCATATCCCTTTTTTATCATTGCTTATTTTTCTTGTCTGCACCAATGCAGAGTGCAGGTACAGGTTATGCGGCATCACAGTTGCGCCAATGATGCCAACAGCAATATATAAGGCTTCGTGATTCAACGGTGTGGGTACAAAACCTTTTACCACTTCACCCATATGCGGTTGTGCCAATAATATTTCTACCAAAAAAGAACAGCCGATGATCATTACCAATGCAATAATAAATGCTTCCATTTTACGGATACCGTATCGTTGTAAAATGAGAAACAGAAATGTATCCAGAACAGTGATCACAGTGCCCCATATCAATGGCAATCCGGTTAACAGGTGAATACCGATCGCCATTCCTAAAACTTCTGCGAGGTCGCATGCGGCGATGGCTAACTCAGCGAGGATATACAGACAGAAATTTACCAGTGGCGGGTACACTTCACGGTTTGCCTGAGCAAGATCCCTTCTTCGCACAATACCAAGCCTTGCGCTTAAGCCTTGCAGCAATAGTGCCATTAAATTACTCATCAGCAAAACCCATATCAGCTGATACCCGAATTTGGCGCCGCCCTGCAGATCCGTTGCCCAGTTGCCCGGATCCATATAGCCTACACTTACCAGATAGGCCGGGCCCATGTATGCCAATATTCGCCGCCATCCTTTTCGTGGTGCGGATGTGTCCACAGATTCGTGCACATCACTTAAAGATTGATCCGTATGAAACCTGTTGATCATGTCAGATAATTTTTACAAACAACACCTGCGCCAGTTGCTGGCTAATGGTGAATGCATTTTGATTTTTTATTTTGATCTCGATCGAATGATCGAAACTGAATTTCTTTTTTATTTCAAGGCGGGTACCGATACCGATGTTTTTATGTTTCAGCAATTCCAATAATTCTGTGGATTGGCTGCCTACCGCACTCACTTCTGCCGTTTTATTGATGGCAAGGTCTATCAGGTTGACCTGTTGCTGCACGGCCATTTTACCATGACTGTCGGGGATCGGGTCGCCATGCGGATCAAACTTTGGATAACCGAGGAATGCATCTAATTTTTCAACCAGTTTTTTGCTGCTGATGTGTTCGAGTTCTTCTGCAACTTCGTGTACTTCATCCCAGCCAAACTGTAAAGTATCTACCAGGAAATATTCCCAGAGCCGGTGTTTGCGAACGATGGCAAGAGCCAGTTTCTTTCCTTCCACGCTTAAACGGACGCCTTTATAACGTTCGTAACTGAGTAGTTTTTTGGCTTTCAGTTTCTTAAGCATATCCGTTACCGAAGCAGCTTTGGTGTGCAGTTCAGCCGCCAGGTCGTTGGTAGATACAGTGCCCTCACCCTGCTGCAGGTGAAAAATGGCTTTGATATGATTTTCTTCCGTGACAGAAAAATTCATTGTGTCTAAATTTATTTTTAGACAAATCTAAATTTATTTTTTCATTAAATCACCACAATTTCAGCCACTTCTTCCGAAAGGCTTATTTTTATGGAAATATTTGGTTATGCGAAATTGCCTGCGGTTGCTTGTACTATTGATGTTGCTTTGGGGCTGCAAGAATAAAACAGTGGATCTGTCCGGCGAAACACCCATCAAGGCCAGCGAGCTCGTAGCTGTTTTTCCAAAGATCGCTCCGCCATATACCGTAGCCGATACCAATATCAATAAAATTGCCGATACCATTACTGTTGGCATGAAAGCATGGCAGCAATTTTTTCCTGACAGTGCACTTACCCCGATTACCGGCAGCAGCAAAAAGATCAGCATCCACCCTGTCGGGATCATAGAAAAAGAAAAAGAAAATTACCTGCTCGTGAATTTTATCACCCAGAAAAAAATAACACACCTCGCTGTTTTTGTAACGGATAAAAAAAACAAGTACCTCGCATCAAAAGAATTGCTTAGCTCGGTAAGTGATGATTATACGCACACCGTATCTGTAAACCGTGAACCTACTTTTTTGCTGAGCAAAGAAAAAATGGGTAAGGAAAATACGATGCTATTTACCCGGACAGGCTGGGTATATACCACATCGGGAGGAATATTCATGGTAGTGGTAAATGATACCAATGAGGATCCAAAGAAATCGAACGTGATCAACCCGATCGATACGCTTCCGCGAAAAAATAAATACAGCGGCGATTATGCAGAGAATAAAAGGAATTTTATTTCTATCCGCGATACAAAAAAACCAAACGTGTACCAGTTCTTTATCCACTTTGAAAAAGAAGAAGGCTGCGCCGGAGAATTAAAAGGCGAACTGAAAATGAAAGATGCCAACACTGCACAGTTTGCAGAAAAAGGCGATCCCTGTGTAATTGATTTCAGGTTTGAAGAAAATGAGATCACGCTCAAAGAACAGGGCAGTTGCGGCAACCACCGCGGCATCAAGTGTTTTTTTGACGATACGTTCATCAAAAAGAAAGAGCCACGTTCAGCGAAAAAGAAATAATTTCTCTCTGTGCTATCTTGTTAAATTCTGTAACAAAAAAGAAGAGATTATTCAGCTCTGTCAGTTACCAATCCCTATTCAAAAGGTTTCCCACATTGCATTGTGTATAAAATACATTTTATAGAAATAGCCCTATATTGCGCCCAATTATTAACCAATACGTAACCCAGAATGGATTTTCGAAACTACCAGGTTCCCTACCAGATCAATGATGAATATGCAAAAAAAGCAGCTTATTTCTCCATGGAATTTGCGATTCATCAACCCTTAAAAATATACAGCGGAGGTTTAGGCTTTTTAGCAGGTTCTCACTTACGCAGCGCTTTTGAACTTCGCCAGAATATGATCGGCATCGGTATCTTATGGAAATACGGATATTATGACCAGGCACGAAACCAGGATCAGACGCTACAGGTTACCTTCATGGAAAAAAATTATAGTTTCCTGGAAGATACGGGTATCAAGTTCCAGATCCTGATTCATGAGCATCCTGTCTGGATCAAAGCATACTATCTTAATCCCGATACTTTTTGCAGTGCGCCTCTTTTCCTGTTAAGCACCGACCTTCCGGAAAACGATTATGTTTCGCAAACCATCACACATCGTTTATACGATGCAAATGTTGCAACAAAAGTTGCACAGTTTATTTTGTTAGGTGTTGGTGGCGCGAAGCTGATCGATGAACTCGGCTTCAATCCTGAAGTATATCATCTCAATGAGGCGCATGGTATTTCTTCTGCCTTCTACCTTTTAAATAAATACAAAAGCGTTGAAAAAGTAAAAGAGCGTTTGGTATTTACTACACACACTCCGGAAGAAGCAGGAAATGAAAAGCATGATATATATCTCTGCCATAAAATGAGTTATTTCTGCGGGCTCAGTATCGACGAGGTTCGCAAACTCACCGGTATCAAAGACGATCAGTTCAATCACTCATTAACCGCCTTACGTTTTGCAAGAAAAGCAAACGGCGTTTCTGCTTTGCATGGTGTGGTAAGCAGGGAAATGTGGAAACATTATGAAGGCATCTGCCCTATTACATCTATTACCAATGCACAGAACTGGCGCTACTGGGCGGATAAACAAATGTTCCGCGCCATTGAAGAAGGAAATGATTATGCATTTGATGACCGCAAAAAATTTTTAAAGAAACGCGCATTCGATTTAGTGGCCGATCAGACAGGAAAAGTTTTTGACCCGAATATATTAACCATCGTATGGGCGCGCAGGTTTGCAGGTTACAAACGCGCAGACATGCTTACATACGACATGGAACGTTTTGAAAAATTACTCAGCAGTACCAAATATCCTGTGCAGATCATCTGGGCCGGAAAGCCTTACCCTGCTGATTATCCTGCCATTTCACAATTCAATAATCTTGTACACCTGAGTAAGAATTATAAAAATGTTGCAGTACTCATCGGTTATGAATTGGGATTGAGCAAGAGATTAAAACAGGCATCTGATGTATGGCTGAATAATCCGCGCGTACCTCGCGAAGCTTCCGGTACAAGTGGTATGACCGCTGCAATGAACGGCGCTGTAAATTTTTCAACCGATGACGGATGGATACCTGAATTCATCAACCACGGCAATAATGGCTTCGTAGTGCCAAAAGCAGATTATGATCATATGACGGTTCATGAACAGGATGAATATGACCTGAACAAAGCATACGAAATTCTGGAGCAGCAGATACTTCCTATCTACTATGATAATTTTGATACATGGAGACAGATCCAGAAAAATGGTATGAGGGATGTGCGTTTCCAGTTCGACAGCAATCGCATGGCGCATGAGTATTATGAGATCATGTACAAGTCGTAATTAACTATTACAATTAGCAGGCAAAAGTCAACATTAAAAAGTCAAAAGTGAAAGCGTACTTTTGACTTTTTAATGTTGACTTTTTAATTGAACCGATGTATAATAAAATAGCAGTAGCGATCAGTGGGGCCAGCGGTTCGGTATACGCAAAAGTATTGCTGGATAAACTTATGTTGCTAAAAGATCAATACGAAGAAGTAAGTGTTGTGATGAGCAATAACGCCAAAGAGATCTGGCAAACAGAACTCGGCAATGAAGCGTACAAAAATTATCCCTTCCGCTATTTTGATAAATTTGATTTCTCCGCACCATTCGCTTCCGGTTCTGCGCGTTACAATATTTTAGTTGTTGCACCCTGCAGTATGGGAACGCTCGGCAGGATCGCGCATGGGGTAAGTGATGATTTAATTACACGCGCAGCCGATGTTATCTTAAAAGAAAGGCGCAAACTGATATTAATGGTAAGAGATACGCCATACAGTTTGATCCACATCAAAAACATGGAACTGGTAACACTCGCCGGCGGGATCATTTGTCCCGCAACACCCTCCTTTTACAGTAAACCAACAACGATCGAATAAGTTGCTGCAACGGTTGTTGACAGGGTACTCGATTTAGCCGGATTACAAGTTGATACTTTTCGTTGGGGAAAATAAATAAAACGTCCTTGAGAGGAACGAAGCAACCTGTGTCAACGAATGTAAAGCCGCATATCATTCTCAACTCATTATGCAAACAAAGATCCCCGCAATTGCGGGGATCTTCTATTTTAACTGTACTTACTTCTACGCTTTTGCTTCTTCGGCGCCTTCTTCCACTTTCTTTCTGAAACTGAAAACCAGCTTACCGGATTCTTTATCAAGGTCAGCGATCAACAGGTCGCCATCTTTGATATTGAAGTTCAGTATCTCTTCTGCCAAAGGGTCTTCCAGGTATTTCTGAATGGCGCGATGCAATGGCCTTGCACCAAACTGAACATCATATCCTTTCTCTGCAATAAATTCTTTTGCTTCCGGTGTTAGTTCTAACGAGAATCCCAAATTCTGTAAACGTTTTGAAACGCCCTTCATCAGGATATCGATGATGTTGAAAATATTTTCTTTGCTCAACGCATTGAACACAACCACATCATCTATCCTGTTCAGAAACTCGGGAGAGAAGGTACGCTTCAATGCTTTCTCAATAACCGCTTTGTTATTCTCTTCTGCATTCTGCATACGGGTGGCCGTTGCAAATCCTACCCCATCACCAAATTCTTTTAACTGGCGCACACCAATATTTGATGTCATGATGATCATCGTATTCTTGAAATCGATCTTTCTTCCCAGGCCATCTGTCAATTGTCCATCATCCAGCACCTGCAATAAAATATTATAAATATCAGGGTGTGCTTTTTCTATTTCATCCAACAGGATCACACAATAAGGTTTGCGCCTTACTTTCTCTGTCAGTTGTCCGCCTTCTTCATAACCCACATAACCCGGAGGTGCGCCGATCAGCCTGCTCACTGTAAACTTCTCCATGTATTCACTCATATCGATCCGTATCAACGAATCTTCTGAATCGAACATATAGCGCGATAAAGCACGTGCCAACTCTGTTTTACCAACACCCGTAGGGCCAAGGAAAATAAATGTACCGATCGGTTTCTTAGGATCTTTCAACCCAACACGATTACGCTGAATGGCTTTCACTACTTTCTGAATAGCGTCATCCTGTCCAACAACCATATCTTTCATATCCTCTGCCATGCGGCGCAGTTTCTCTGTTTCCGCCTGTACCATCCGTTTTACAGGAATGCCTGTCATCATGCTCACTACTTCTGCAATATTTTCTTCCGTGATCGGGTAACGTTTGTGTTTACTTTCTTCTTCCCACTGTCCCTTTGCCTTTTCCAGTTCTTCACCCAAACGTTTTTCCGTATCCCGCAATGAAGCGGCTTCTTCAAAACGCTGGCTCTTTACCACTTTATTTTTTTCGTTCTTAACGTCTTCGATCTTTTTTTCGAGCTCAACGATATCCTGTGGCACATTGATGTTTTTCAAATGCACCCTTGCACCCACTTCATCCAGCACATCGATCGCTTTATCCGGTAATAACCTGTCGGTCATATAACGGTCGCTCAGTTTCACACATGCTTCGATCGCTTCCTGGTCGTACTCTACATTGTGAAAATCTTCGTACTTGGATTTGATATTGGTCAGGATCAGTATCGTCTCTTCCACGCTTGGCGGTTCGATCAATACTTTTTGAAAACGGCGGTCGAGTGCACCATCTTTTTCTATATACATCCTGTACTCATCTAAAGTAGATGCGCCGATGCACTGCAGTTCTCCCCGCGCCAGGGCAGGTTTAAAAATATTGGAAGCATCCAGTGAACCACTGGCGCCACCGGCGCCAACGATCGTATGTATCTCATCAATAAAAAGAATTACATCGCGGTTCTTTTCCAGTTCATTCATGATCGCTTTCATCCTCTCTTCAAACTGGCCGCGGTATTTGGTACCGGCAACCAGTGCAGCAAGATCAAGCGAGATCACTCTTTTATCAAATAATACACGGCTCACTTTTCTTTGTACGATCCGCAATGCCAATCCTTCAACGATCGCTGTCTTACCCACGCCCGGCTCACCAATTAAGATCGGGTTGTTCTTTTTACGGCGGCTCAATATCTGGCTCACACGTTCGATCTCTTCTTCACGCCCAACGATCGGGTCAAGTGTTCCGGATTCTGCGAGCTTGGTAATGTCGCGCCCGAAATTATCAAGTACGGGTGTTTTGCTTTTTACCGCGCCTGCCTGTTTACCGCCTCTTTGTTGCTGGTAACCTGCACCGCGTTTCTCCTCATCAAACTCATCATTATCATCATCGGTGAACTCGCTGCGCGGAGGTGGCGGATTGGTTGTGCCAACCATTCCCAGTTCATTGCGGAACAGATCATAGTCAACATCGAATTGGTTCAGGATCTGTGTAGCGATATTTTCTTTGTTCTTTAAAATACTCAACATCAAATGTTCTGTTTCTACCAGCGGACTCTTTAATGCTTTCGCTTCAAGAACAGTTACACGGATCACTTTCTCTGCCTGTTTCGTCAACGGCAGGCTGTTGATATTGGCAATATTTTTACCTGTCTTGTCTTTAACGGCAAGCTCTACTTCTTTGCGTAATTCATATAGGTCAACATTGAGTTGCTTCAATACTTTAATGGCTGTATTATCCCCATCTCGGATCAAACCCAGCAATAAATGTTCTGTTCCTATAAAGTCATTACCTAACCTGAGCGCTTCTTCCCTGCTGAAGGAAATGATCTCTTTTACCTGTGCTGAAAAATTATTATCCATAACCTAATTTGGATTTATACAATTATAACGAATATTTTTGAGCGAAGTTGTATAGCATTTATACACAACTGTTAATCTAATTCTTAAAGTATGACTGGCAAAATTGATACCAGGGAGAAATTTACTGTTGTAACGCCGAATGCGCCGGAACTCCCTGCCAATATAGCAGCAGAATTGGCCGAAACCTGTTCAGCCCTGCTGCAAAAAGAGGTAAAAAATGTGATCCTGAACCTGTCTGAAGTGCAAATGACCGATGCTTCGGCTGCCAATATCGTTTCTGAACTGCAGCAAAAATTTTATGAGAACAATGCTTCTTTTGTGATCTGTTGTGTACAGCCGCCTGTTGAAACCTTTCTTGAAGAAATGGAACTGCTGGAATTATTAAACATTACGCCTACCGAAAGCGAAGCATGGGATATTGTTCAGATGGAAGAAATTGAACGCGAATTATTAGACAGCGATGATATGGAGTTCGATACCAATCCGTAGAAATTGAATACAGCATGTTACCTGTAAAAGATCATTACAAAATATTGAATATTCCTTTTTCTGCTACCCAAAATGATATCAAAAAAGCATTTCGTAAACTGGCGCTCCAATATCATCCCGATAAAAACAATGATATACGGTCTGCGGAAAAATTCATGGCAATAGAATACGCTTACAATATTCTGTCAAATGCAAAATCAAAAGCCGAATACGACCATGCATTGCTTGCGCAAAGTGGACGATACGGTTCACATTTTTCTGTTTCAACACCCACAGACATTCTTGTGTTAGCTGAAAAACTTTCCGGAAAAATCCAACGCATAGATATTTCTGGTATAAACCGCGACCTGCTTGCTTTTGAGATCCATACTATTTTATCAGAATACAACATGGATATATTGAACAAAGCAAATGATACTGTTACCAACAGGATAATACTTAAACATATCATTGCATCTGCCCGCCCATTAGCATTCACAGAGATAACGGACATCATAGAAAAACTAAAAAGTATCACTAACAACGACAGCCTTGCTGAAAAAGAATTACATAAGTTCATCAATGATGCAAAACAACAATATTACTGGAACCGTTATAAAATATACCTCGCACTGGCCATTGCTGCTTTATTCTGTCTTATTGTATTTTATTCTGTAAAGGTATAACAGGTCAAAAAAAAGAGCCGTCATTTCTGGCGGCTCTACGAAAAAAGAATAGTTCTTATTGATTTATATAATTAGTCAGCGTTCGCGCTTTAGTACCTGTTGTCAGGTTTCCATCGCCTCTGTAAAGCAATGTATAAATGCGCTGGTTAGTAGGTGTGAACGCAAGTTTGGCCAATACAACTCTTCCCGATAGCGGTACTGTTGAAGCTGCGCTGCGTGTTACATAAAATGTATCCGCCACAGAAATATTAACACCGAGGGTCTGGAAAGCAGTGGTGCCGCCTGGTTTTACGTTTGTACTGATGAGCGCATTTCTTGCATATGAAAACACATCCACTGTTTTTCCGGCAGTATCATTCATTACGGCATGCATAAAACGAACGGCGTAATAACCTGCTGGTGCCGGTACCGTAATACCGGTATAAGAATCCTGCACAAAGATCTGTGATGAATCTCTTGTTGATTTTATTGAATCTGTAACCACTAATGAATAATACTGGTCGGCCGCCAATGTTTTACTGAAGGTTGTGATCGGAATAGAATCACCTGTCAATACACCTCCAAAAGTAAGTTTGATCGGTTGCGTACCTGCCGGCACCGCTACATACCCGAACAAACTTGAAACAGTTGGGAAAGTAGCGCCAAACGTCATCAGGTAAGTACCACCCGGTGTAAACCCTGTTATCTTGTTACTGCCCACATATACGTTAAATGAGTCAGGTAAATTATAGATACTCCTGAAACCCGGAGAAGCATCTATCACACGCAAATACGCACTTCCGGTGGGTGAATCAGCCGGCGATTTCAGCGTAAAATCGCGTTTGCAGGAATACAAACCAACCATTGCTGCAACGATTATGGCGATCCTTGAAATATTTTTTTTCATCGTCATGACTTTTAATATTAAAATTATTTTTGAGAGAACCAGCATTCAAGTGTATTGTAATCTGCATTTTCTGCACCGATCCTTGTTAACTCAGGAATATCGTACAGGTATTCCGAATTGTATCTTGGCCTGCACCTGTATACAAATTTTCCGTTGTTGGTTGATATAAGGTAAATACCGGATGGTGGTGTAAAATTCGCATACACCTGTTTGCCGGTTGCCGGATCTGCGTCTATGTAATGGAACCTGCGCATGTCTATCCATGTCTGGTTAACGCCCCATCCATATAATGCAATATATTTCTGCAAGAGGATATGTGTGAGTGTTAAACCGGCTGCAGATGCTGGTACCACTGCTGTATTGGCAAGGTAAGCCGCTTTAGAAGCCGGGGTGATCGATAACGATGCAGGCACATTGGTTGGGTAAGTAGTTGTCAGCATATCAAAATTCAGGCTGATACCATTTGTATAAGCAGTTAATGCAGCAGCTGGATTTCCTTTCCTTAAGTAAGCTTCCGCAAGAATGAACTGCATTTCAGAAGCTGTCATGATCGGGTACTCTGCTGCATTCTGGAATATATAACGGCTGTTATCTACAGCAGGCGCAGTTGTTGCACTTGCAGTTGCATTACCCCAGAAATTCTGTGGATAATCACTCGCAGCAACATTTGTTGAACCGAGCCAGGTAACAAATCCTTTGTATTGATTCAACGAATTCTCACGAAGGAAATAGGGTGTGCGCGGATCAAATACTCCTGTAAATGCACCGCTGTTAAGGCCTGTCATCAGGTTACAGATATAATCTGTTTGCCTGATAGCGCCCATATTACCCCTGAACGGGCCGTAATAGTTATTTACCTGTGAAGTATTACCACCTGCAAATTTGCTCGTTGCATTATCTGCATTGGCACTCATGGCAAGTGACGCATATTTAATAGTAGAATCAGCATAGCCTGAAGACTGATAATTTGCTTTATTAGTTAATGAAGCATAAGAACGCGCAAGGATACCGTAAACAAACTTTTTCCATTTGTTTACATCGCCTTTATAAAAATATGCGTCGCCAATAGCTAAATTGGTTGCACTTACAGCGCCGTCAGTTCTGCTCAGGTTACCAAGTGCCCTGAAACAGATGGCACGGCAACTATCATAAAATTCGGGTTGTGTATCATAATGGAACTGCTGCAGGCTGGTGTTGAAAGCTTCTTTAAGAATGCCATCACCGTATTGATTGGTTAACTCAAGCCATCCCCATGCTCTCAATGCCTGGGCAACGCCTACATAATCCCATTTCTGTTGCTGTGTTCCCCATTCAACGATCCTGTTCAGGTTCTGTCCCATTCCATAATATACCGCCCCCCAGATAGCACCGGTATTATCACTGGCGCCGGTACCACCCATTTCTGCGTAGTTCTCCTGTGTGGTTTGTGTGGTCCAGTACTGGATATAACGTCCGAGTAAGATACCATCGCTCTGTAATCCGTAACCCGTTCCGGCAGCAGAATAGAAAGCGGATATACTACCGATAATACTCGGAAGGATAGTTTCTATCGGCTCTACAACCGCCGCATTGGGGTTTTGATATGCATCGTCAATTCTTTTTTTGCAGGAAACCATCAGTATAGTACCGATGAGACCCAGAACGATGATTGATTTCAAAAATTTATTTTTCATACAATTTTTTTTTGCGTTTTTTCTTTCAGGTTATTATCATTAAAAAGCTGCCCTGATACCAATACTCAGGCTCATTGGGGTTGGCGTGCTTCCGTAATCAAATCCATAAGCACCCACACCATTTGTTCCCGGGTTATTCGCATTTACTGCAGGATCAGCACCTGTATAATTCGTGATCAGTATCAGGTCGTTTGCTGTAAAGAATAAACTTCCTGAACGCAGGCCCCTGATCTTGCGGGTAAGTTTTTCCGGCAACATATAATTCAGGGTGAGATCACGCAGTCTCAGCCAGTTTACATTGTGCTGAATGAACTCCTCATCAGATTGAGCCATTGTTGTATAGTAAGCGTTATTATAGTAAGGATTGATCACGATCGTATTCTTTGTTGGCGTACTTGTATTTTGCAAGCCATCATTCAATACGCCACGAACGATCAACGGAGTTGTTCTGTTAGCAGTTCTTGCACTTCTTCCGATCGCTGTCAGGTAGTAATCTGTTCCGTTATAAATATCTCCACCTACTTTCAGATCCCAAAGGAAGTTAAGGCTCCAGTTCTTGTAACGTAAAGTATTTAATGTTCCGAGCGTAAATGCCGGTGTCCTGTCTCCTCTTACATAGTTGATAGCTTCGATCAGCGGCAAGCCATTCGCCGGATTGATCAGGATATCCCCGCTATTGCTTCTCTGATAACCAAAGCCGGTGATGGTTCCGGTTGAATGGCCTCTAACCAATCCACCTCTTACGTTACCTGCGAGATAAGTATCAGAGTTATAATAATCATTGTTCAAACCAATAGATGCAGGCAGGTCGAGCACTTTGCTCCACATATGGTTGAAATTGAAACGCACGTTCCACTCAAAATCTTTGTGTTTGATCGGCGTTACATCCATTGTGATCTCAACTCCCTGGTTGCGAAGTGAAGCGGCATTTCCGGTATTCAACACAAATCCTGTTGCATAACTGGCGCGGTAACCCTGTGCGATCTGGTTGGTGCAAAGTGTATTATAATAGGCCGCTTCCAATGTTAATCTGCTATTGAACATCCGGATCTCAGTACCTACTTCATAAGTAGACTGCGACTCAGGTGTCAGGAAAGGATTTGAATTCGTAAATCCGTAAGAGAAAGATGGTACAACTGAGCTGAACAGGTTATTTACAAAAACTGATTGGTTTGAGTAAGGGTCATTCAGGTGTGCCGTGTTCGCAATCGATCCGCGCAGTTTTAAATAGTTGAGAATATTACCATTTTTGATAGACGGGAAGATATCCGACAATATCATACTCAGGCTTGCACCCGGATAATGGTAATTCCTGTTTTGAGCGGGTATAGGAGATGCTTCTTCAAAACGATGTGAATAAGAAAGGAAGATCACATTCTTATAACCAACCGATGCCTCGCCAAAATAAGCCATCTCTCTAAGTATGCTCACGTTTGGTAAACCGGCTACGTTTCTTAATAACCTCGACCTTGTGCTCGCCAACGTATTACTGCTGTCTGTCCTGGACGAATCGATCAGGTGTGTACCTGTTACACCAAACTCATCTGTTTCATAATCCTGCCACATGGTACCCACTAATAAACGCGTACTGAAGTTGCCGAAGTTTTTATGTGCTGTAGCGCTGATCGTATGATTGTATCCTTTGTATGTTCTGTAATAATTATCAAGTGTTCCGCCGGTTGCAGAGGTTAACAGGTATGATTCCGGGTGCGTGAACAGGTAACCGTTTGTCTTATAAGTATCATATCCAAATCTGCCCGATACAGTCAGCCATGGAAAAGGATTGATATTGATACCCAATGTGGCTACTACACGGTTTGTGTGATCGCCGGTTTTATTATTCATTGCACTCCAGATAGGGTTATCATACTCACTGTTATAGGCAGTTGTATATAACAGGTTCTTGTTTCCTTTCGGATCCTGGTAATTGCGGATATCATTTGTAACGGGCCATGCATAGAGGTCTAACAGATATCCCGATACACCTTTGATCGGTTTGATATTGTCTGCACTTGAATATGCAATACTCGGATTGATATCAATGTACTTACCGATCTTGGTATTATTAGTAAGCTTGAAATTGTATTTGGTATAAGTGTTATTAGGTACTACTCCATCACTATTCAGATATTGGCCTGAAAACCTGAAACCAACATTTTGCGTTCCCCATTCCATACCGAGGGTATGTGTTTGTGTAAAGCCTGTTTTAAAGAAATCGTGTATGTTATCATACTTCCGTACATCAGCGCCATATGCGGGGCCAAAAGCAGTGAAAGCTGTTTGTCCGGAAGATGGCGGTACAATAGGTACACCATTGGATCCAGGGCTGTAATCATCATCTGTTTTTACAAAACGGGTAAGTCTTTGTACGCGGAAATTATCATCATAAGAGAGTAATATCTTTCCACCGGTTGCTTTTGCTTTTTTTGTGGTAATAACGATCGCGCCTGAAGCAGCTTGGCTACCATATAATGCTGTGGCTTCCGGCCCTTTCAAAACGGTTACGGATTCTATATCGTTTGGATTCAGATCCGCAATACGGTTCGTATAATCATTGTTCCTGTTGGGAAGATCGGATGCGAGACCGATACCGGTACCGCCCTGCGAGTTCTCATTGAATGTACTGTTATCAACAATGATACCATCGAGGATAAACAGCGGTTGGTTATTTCCTGATATGGTATTGAAACCCCTCAGCACTATTCCCGCAGAAGCGCCTGCAGTACCGCTTGTAGGCGTTACGGTTACACCTGCAACCCTTCCTTCAAGACTGGTTACAAAGTTTTCACGTTGCGTTTCGGAGATCTCCTTACCGGTCACCTTCTGAACCGAATAACCAAGTTCCCTTGGCTTTCTTTTCAGATCCATCGCAACCACCACTTCATCCAGTTCTGCAACGGTGGATTTTAATGAAATTGATAACTGCCCGCTTGAAACCGGAACGGTCTTGGTTTCAAAACCGATAGAACTTACGGTCAGTGTTTGCCCTTTGGCAACTTTAATGGTAAAAACACCCTTCTCATTTGTCTGAGTAGTAGTGGTTGTACCAGTCACTTTTACGGTCACACCTGCTAAAGGAATCTTTTTGTCGGCATCCAGTATGGTTCCGGATACGGTTTGACTTTGCCCATAAGAAGGCAACGAGAAAATGAGAAGCAGTAGCACTACCACTTTCATCATAGAAGCGATTTTTCTCATAACTAGTTTTTTGTTTTCATTTTTCATTAAGTACTCGTTCTGGTTGAAACATTCCTGTTCCGGTTTTCATAGGACATGGTAAGCCTGCAAAACATTGCATCCTTTAACAATTTTTTTTACGCAAAAAGCTGCAAAAAAAAATTATGCGTCAGTATTGCATGAAATATAAGGCAATGTTAAAATTTGTATCTGATATTAACGAATTTATTTAATCACTATTTTTTTGCATAGTTCTGAAGCGCCTGAAATGGCTAACTGAAACACGCAAAAAGCCGCATTTTACGTAATCTTCTGTAGCAGGTTATAAGATTGTTATCCCCTTTTCCCGGAATGGGGTAAGAATAGGGTCGTCAGGTTCAAGCTCGGTTATGAGCATATCGATATCTTCCGGGCCGCAAACCTGCAAACGCTGGATGGTATTGAGTTTTTCCGCAATGGCAAGCGATATGGTCTTATGGGCGCATTTGATCATGGCTTTTTTTACTTCAATGATCTCCCACTCAAGGTCGGTTATCCCAAAATTGGCATCAATACTATTAGTACCAAGAAAACAGAGGTCGGCTTTGATCTGTCCAAGGCGATGGATCACTTCTGCTCCAACAGACATCTGGGCATTTTTCAGCAGTTTGTTTCCGATAAAGATCACTTCGCAGGTCGGATGCTCAAGCAGCTCAAGCGCAATGGGAACGCTTACTGTAATAAAGGTGGCATTCAGGTCGGGCGGCAATGATTTTACCAGTTCCCTGATCGTTGTACCACCGGAAAGAAGCACCATCATTCCATCCTGTATCAGCTGAATGGCTTTGTAAGCGATACTTTTTTTCTCGGGTAATGAATAGATGGTCGGGCTCTCAAGCGTAAAGTGAAAAGATTTGGAGAGCGCCCCGCCATGCACTTTGATCAGTTTTCCTTCTTCAGCCAGTTCCTGAAGGTCGCGCCGTACCGTATCTTCCGATACATCTAACTGGACACTAAGATCCGATGACAATACCTTATTGTGAACATTGATCTGCTGAATGATATAAGCCTGCCGTTCTTTCTTAAGCATGGATAAAAATACTCAACCATTGAAACTCACCGAAATAAAATTTGAAAGAGCTATGAGCGATCAACTGTAAGCTTTATTCATAATATCGCAATCCATTAACTTCGTAAAAAATCAAGCTCAAGGCTCAAAGCTGAAGGCTGAAAGCTCAAAGCTATCAATGATCACCCCAAACACCATACAACAGATCACCAGCCGGATAGACATCATTGATGTTGTGGGTGAATTCGTGAAATTAAAAAAAAGGGGAACCAACTATCTCGGGCTTTGCCCGTTTCATAACGAGAAGAGCCCTTCATTTACCGTATCGCCTGCCAAAGAAATTTATAAATGTTTTGGCTGCGGCAAAAGCGGTAACACCATCACGTTTTTGATGGAGCATGAAAAATACAATTATGTAGAAGCTTTAAAATGGCTTGCTGCGCGGTATAATATAGAAGTAGAAGAAACGGAAACAAGCCCGGAACAAAAACAGCTGATCCAGACCGCCGACAGTTTATACATCATCAACAATTTTGCAAAACAATTCTTCAGCAACAGTTTGCTGAATACCGATGACGGAAAAGCGATCGCACTCTCCTATTTAAAAGAACGTGGATTCCGTGAAGCGGTTATAGAAAAATTCCAGATCGGTTATAATCCTGATTCGCGTGATGCTTTAACGAATGCATTGCTGGCAAATCAATTCAATAAAGAGCTGCTTCCGAAAACAGGCCTGGTGTCTGTTCGCAATGATGAGCTCGTGGATAATTATCGTGGACGAATCATTTTTCCGATCCATAACAATACCGGTAAAATAATAGGCTTTGGCGCGAGAGTAATTGGCAAAAGTGACCGCGGGCCAAAATACATCAACACACCTGAAAATGAAATTTACAGTAAGAGCAAAGTTTTATATGGCTCTTATTTTGCACGCACGGCAATCGATAAAGCGGATGAATGCTTACTGGTAGAAGGATATACAGATGTAGTAAGCCTTCACCAGGCAGGTATTGAAAATGTTGTTGCCAGTGGTGGGACTTCACTAACCGTTGACCAGTTGCGGCTCATAAAAAAATATACAAACAACCTCACTATTATTTATGATGGCGACAGCGCGGGAATTAAAGCGGCGCTCCGCGGGCTCGATATGGCATTGGAGGAAAGCCTGAATGTACGGCTCGTATTAATTCCCGACAACGAAGATCCGGACAGTTATGTAAACAAAGTGGGTTCAACAGCTTTTAATGAATTTGTTGCAGCATCAAAAAAAGATTTTATCATCTTCCAGCTCGAGGTAATGCTGCAGGAAGCAGGCACTGATATCAATAAAAAAAATGCCGTTGTAAATAATGTTGCTGAAACATTAAGCAAGATCAATAAGGCCGAAGATTTTACCAAGCAACAGGAGTATATCAGGCAGTGCGCGCATTTGCTCAGGATCGATGAAACAGGGTTAACCAATCTCGTCAATAAATATAAACGCGATAAAATTGTAAAAGATGAAAAAAGATTATCGGCAGAAGAAACCAATAATCTTTTACAGGAGCAGGCACAGCAACCGGAAGATGTGCTTAATGATACGCAGTTCTTATTTAATCAGGATGAAGCGCATGAAAGAAATATTCTCCGTGTTTTATTGGAATACGGATTAAAACAATGGGATGAGAACAGCACAATGGCTGATTTTATTTTTGAAGAACTGGAACAGTTTCATTTCGATAACACTGAACTCGAGCAACTGTTTGAAGAATACAGAACGCAGTACAGGCAAGGCCTGGAGCCTACCACAAAATCCATGTTATATCATGAAAATACAACGATGCGGAACCTCGTGATCAGCATTAGTGTAAACCCTTTCGAGCTTAGCCAGAAATGGGATGAAGTAATGGAAACAATGAATATCGTTAACCGCGATATCAGTCATCAGGATGTTCAGATGAGTGTGAATTATTACAAACTCCGCAAGATCAAAAAAATGATCGAAGAGAATCAGCGTGATATTGAAAAAGCAGGGTACGAAGATTTTAAATTGCTCCACGAGGTGCATAAACATCTCAAAGATGTTGAAAAAGAACTGACCAAACAATTAGGAACAGTGATCATAAAATGATCCTTACATTTTCTGTGTACATCTGTGGCGATAAAAATTATCATTCCAGCAGCATATCACTATAACTGTGATGAATCAAATCTTTTTCATCAACTTCAAATGCTTTCATATAATGATCGCACTGATTTTTCAGGTCATCGATTGTTTTTGATGGATCAGCCAGGTTGCCCGCTTCTATTTCTACAAAAGAACCAAGGCCCGGTACTTCATCAAGGTGAAATTTCACATTATCGATGTAAAATATTTTTCTGCTTTTTTCTACGGTCACTTTAACACCCAAAGCATTTGTGAGCACTTGTTCCGTCGCAGCACCATCCGTTATTTTACTTAAAGAAAAATCAGATTGTTTCGGGCCTTCCTTATCTGGGCGGTTATAAAAGATCAAACTGTTTTCAATATTTCCCTGCCGCAGTTTTAATCTTCCCGAAGGAATGATAAAGTAGGTATCTTTCTGGTGATCAAGCCCAACAAACCTGGCACCTGCTGAAAGCAAAAATGCTTCCACTTTTTCAGGGTGAAAGCATTTTGCTTTTATTTCAATATTGATATGGCTCATTATTTTTCTGAAGGATTTTTTTTGCCCGCGAGTAATTTTTCCAGGGCAGTTTCCAGCCTGCGTTGACGCGTTTCTTCTTTTTTTGCGCCTTCTATCCAGCTAACATATTCTTTCTGGTTAGTGAACGATAACGAGCTGAAAAATTCATGCGCCTGTTTATGTTTTGTAAACAGTTTTCCCAGTTCTACCGGCGGCACTACCAACCGTTTTTCAAAATCAATACCATTGATCTCACTGCTTTTCATTTCAGAAAAAGCACGTGTGCGGTTAGGTATTTTATCCAGCTTCTTAAACCGCATCGCACTCCAGACATGATCAAGCGCAACCTGGCGTACACACTCATATTCGTGTTTTGTCAAAAATTCCCAGCTGCAGTCACGGTTCAGGTCACTAACGATCTTACTGGTCACCTTGGGATAAGCGATCCACAATTTAGTGTCTTCATGCAATGCAGGAAAAACCTCTTTCAACACATTATTCAGTTGGTTCTGGCTCAAGGCAAACACAAGGGCAAAATCCACTTTTTTACTTTTCAGCAATGGTGTAATGTTTTTTGCGTAAGTAAGTTTGGCAAATTGCTTTTCAATGGCGGAAGGCAGCCCCTGTATCAGCAGGTTCTTTTCATCCTTCAACTGTAATTTTTCAAAAATTGTCTGATTTGACATGCCTAAAAGAAAATTCAGGTGAGGTAATAAAGGACTGCAAAGTTAAAATAATGTTACCACACTTGGAAGATGAGCGGAAGCTATTTTATACAAATCACGTTAAAATGTACTGAAACAGGGCTTTTCAGAGCAGGTATGTTATTTTTTACTAATGGGTTTATAGTAAATCCTCGCTACATCCTCCATATTTTCTCTAAGCCATAAGATGCGTTTTTCATCTACCGGGTGGCTGCTGATAAGTTCAGGCTCGCGGCCGGTTCCACTGAATCTTCGCATTCTTTCCCAAAAGACTGTACACTCGACCGGATTATACCCGGCCATCGCACAAAATACGGCGCCCAGTTGGTCGGCAGCCATTTCGTCTGAGGGGTCAAAACCACGGATCACACCTACATAATCGCCGTTCGCGTAAGCCATTTTGAAAAAATCTTTTGTTTCAACCGGTTTGGCAGATAAAGCTGTTGAGAGATTTTTACCGCCCAGGAACTCTTTGAGGTATTGTTTCATCCGGTTATCGCCATGTTTTAGTAAAGTATGCGCTATCTCATGTGATAATACCACTGCAAGTGAAGCATCGCTTTGGGTAATTGGCAATAAGGATGAATAGACCACTATCTTCCCAGCCGGAAAACACCATGCATCCATTTTTTTTTCTGCCACAAGATTCAGTTCCCAGGCAAAACTTTCCATTTCTTTAGCTGTTTTCTTGCTTACCGGGTATTTCTTTACAGCATTGATCACCCGCCAGCCTACCCTGTTCAGGGTTTCTGCATCGGGATTTTCAAGTGGTGTAAGTGTTTTATGAACAGCCAGAAATTGCTGGTAGATATCTGCAGCGATCGATTGCGTAATTGAGTCAGACTCACTCACACGATCCTGTATAGCGCTTACTATAGAAAGATTGGATACCAGATAAAGGATCAAAATGGTTTTCCCCCACATAGGAAAAAATTACCGCTATAAAGATTATATATCTAATTACTAAAAACTACGATCGAAAACGGGGGATAAATCAAGTATCTGCGTATTATCCTTGTTTACGCTGCCGGCGGCGGTCGCGGTATTTAAGGATGGGCACTTTGCTCTCTGTTCCTTTTAAAATACGCCCAATATTCTTCTGATGTGTCAATACTACCATTAACGCCACCATTACAGCAAATATCCGGTAAAGGGTTTCTCTTTCATTGAAAATAAAGAGAATGAAAACCATAAAAGAAACACCTGCAAGAATAGAACTCAGAGATACAAATCGGGTTAGATACAATACCAACAAAAACACGCCAATACAGCAAATAGCTACGACCGGCTGAATAGCCACGGCCATTCCTAATAGAGTAGCTACGCCTTTACCACCTTTAAAACCTGCCCATATCGGAAAAATATGGCCTAAAACTGCGGCCAGCCCTAAACCGATCATGAGGTTGGTTCGGTGTAATTCGTCAGTAAGATAATAAGGTAACAGGATGTATAAAGAAGTTGCAACAATACCTTTGATGATATCGACCATCATCACAATGGTACCCCATTTGGGACCGAGTACACGGAATGTATTGGTTGCGCCGGCATTTCCACTACCGTAATCGCGGATATCGATTCCAAAAAAGAATTTACTGATCCACACGGCCGTTGGTACCGATCCTACACAATATGCTAATACAATGAGCAACAATTCGTTCATTGGGGGGTGGTTGAGTTTGGGATTACAAAGATAACAATTTTGAAGATAATGATTATTTAACAATCGGGATTTAATCAGTTTTTCACAAACCATATAGCAATCCAGCCACTTCGTTCAAGGGTCTTTTTGTGTTCCAGGCCAAAGTCAATACAGGTATCCTTTATCTCCGCTTCGTCTTCTTTCAATAATCCGCTTAATAATAACTGCCCATGCGGAGGCAGGCCTGCATGTAATTCGCCGATATTATCCAGAATAATGTTCCTGTTTATATTTGCAAGGATAATACCGAACTGTTGATCTAATTTTATAATACTAATTTTCTGAATATCAATATTATTACATTTGTTTATTAAAATATTTTCAGAAGCATTTTCAATGCACCAATCGTCATTATCTACAGCCAATATTTTATAAGCACCCAGCCGTTCGGCAAGAATAGCAAGGATACCGGTGCCGGTACCAAAGTCAAATACCGACTTCCTCCTAAAATCCAGTTCGCGCATCAATTGCATCATCATATAAGTAGTAGCGTGGTGGCCAGTCCCAAAACTCATTTTAGGTGTGATCACGATCTCGTGCGCTACATTATTAAACGGTTCATGAAAAAAGGCGCTTATTCCTACAAAATCCTCCACTTGTACAGGTTCAAAATTTGATTCCCACAACTGATTCCAGTTTTGTTTCTGAATGATTGATTTTGAATATGTAACATTAAATGTATCAAGTAAAATATTCAGTTCATTTGTTGAAAATGCGGCTTCGGCAATATATGCTTTGAGAGTGGTATCTGTTTCTTCAAAACCCTCATATCCGATTTCCGCCAGGCCGGCAATAATTACTTCACCTAAGGTTTGGTCCTGAACAGGTATGATTATCTCGCAATAATTACTCATAGTGTTTCTTTAAAGAAAATGGCCCCGAGTATTCGGAGCCATTCGGTTATTTTATCCTTCAGCGTTTTCGCCTTCTCTCGGTTTCATCTCCGGTTTTGGCATCAGTGCTTTACGGCTCAATTTAAATTTGCCGGTTTTGGGATCCAGTCCTACCAGTTTTACTTTCACCATATCGCCTTCTTTAAAAAGGCCATCCATGGTTTCCAGGCGTTTCCAACTGATCTCACTGATGTGTAACAATCCCTGTTTTCCAGGCATGAATTCGACAAAAGCACCAAATTCTTTGATGCCTTTTACCGGGCCTTCATAAACATCCCCCACTTCCGGAGTTGCTGTAATGCCTTTGATCCAGGCCACAGCTTTATCCAGGCTTTCTTTAGAAGCCGAGAAAATACTTACTTCGCCTGTATTGCCAACTTCTTCAATATTTACGGTAGCACCCGTTTCGCGCTGGATCTCCTGGATCACTTTACCACCTGGCCCGATCACAGCTCCGATGAATTCTTTGTCGATGATCAGTTTGATCATTCTTGGTGCATGTGGTTTTACTTCTGGTCGTGGGGCTGGCATACACTCATACATCGCGTCGAGGATATGTAATCGGCCTTTTCTTGCCTGTTCCAACGCTTCCATCATTACTTCCATGCTCAATCCGTCAACTTTGATATCCATTTGAACACCACAGATACCATCGCGGGTTCCGGTTACTTTGAAATCCATATCTCCCAAATGATCTTCGTCACCGAGTATATCTGTCAGGATCGCATATTTTCCATCTGCTCTTGTAACAAGCCCCATTGCCACGCCACTTACGTGTTTTGGAAAAGGAACGCCTGCATCCATCAACGCCAGTGAACCGGCACAAACAGTTGCCATAGAAGATGAACCATTACTTTCAAGGATATCGCTTACAACGCGAACCGTATAAGCATATGTGCTCGTATCCGGCATCATTTGTTTAAGGCTGCGCATTGCGAGATTACCATGGCCTACTTCCCTTCTGCCAACGCCACGCATCATTTTCACTTCACCAGTTGAGAATGGTGGGAAGTTATAATGTAATATGAACTTTGTATATTCTGATTTCTGGGCACTTTCAACTAATAATTCATCTAATTTAGTTCCGAAAGTAACGGTTGTAAGTGATTGAGTTTCACCTCTTGTGAATAACGCCGATCCGTGTGGGGTTGGCAATGGCTCTACTTCCATGGCCAAAGGACGGACAACATCGAGCTGGCGGCCATCGAGGCGGATCCTGTCGTCGATCATCATATTCCGTACTACTTCCCATTTCAGGTCTTCATAATATTTTTTGGCCAATTTCTTTTCGAGGTCGGTAGCTTCTTCACCCAAACTCACGATCACTTCATCTTTTAATGCGCTATAAGCTTCCGAGCGTTCGTTTTTGGAAGAACCTTTCCTGGATATTTCATATACCCTTTCTTTCGCAAAAGCGTTCACTTTTTCCATGACAGCTTCATCCTGGGCGGGTTTTTTATAATCTCTTTTTGTGGTTACGCCTTTCTTCGCACGTAATTCTGCCTGTGCCTTGATCTGGATGCGGATCGCATCATGTGCCATCTGGAGCGATTTGATGAGGTCAGCTTCTGCACATTCTTTTGCTTCGCCTTCCACCATCATCAGGTTATTTTCAGTAGCTGCGATCAGGAATTCGAGATCCGATGCTTTTAGCTCCGAACGGGTTGGATTAACGATAAATTTGCCATCTACGCGGGCAATCCTTACTTCACTGATAATTTCTTTGATAGGAATATCGGAAACCGCGAGTGCTGCCGAAGCGGCAAGACAGGCCAATGAATCCGGCAATACTTCAGCATCGCTGGATATAAGACTGATCAATACCTGGACATCACAGAGATAGTCTTCAGGGAATAATGGCCTTAATGCACGGTCTATTAAACGGCTGGTCAATATCTCATAATCATTCAAACGTGCTTCTCGTTTGAAGAAAGAGCCGGGTACACGGCCGGCTGAAGCAAATTTTTCCTGGTAATCAACACTTAAAGGGAAAAAATCCTGCCCTTCTTTTGGTTCTTTATTGGCTACTACAGTAGCAAGGATGACACAATTGCCCTGGCGGACAGTAACTGCGCCATCTGCCTGGCGGGCTAGTTTTCCGGTTTCGATGAAGACCTCGCGGCCGCCACCTAGGTCGAAACTCACACTAATTGGTTGTGATAACATAATCTGATTTTGTAATACGGGATACGAAAGAGGTAGGAATTAGCCAGGTATTTCGTAGCCACTTGTTAAGAAATGGCGAAGCAAACAGTAACTGACAGAAATAACTATTCCCAACCGTTTTAAAACTTCAGTTGGGAATAGCATCTGTCATACTTTGAAAATTATTTTCTCAGACCCAGTTTTTCGATCAAAGCACGGTAACCGGTAAGGTTGTGCTTTTGCATGTAGGTCAATAAACGCTTGCGTTTACCCACCATCATCATCAAACCACGTTGGGTAGAATGATCGTGTTTGTTAGCTTGTAAATGTTTGGAAATCTGGGAAATACGTTCAGTCAGCAAAGCGATCTGACCTTCGATAGAACCCGTGTTAGTGGCTTTCCCACCAAATTCAGCAAAAATGTTTGCTCTTTTTTCAATTGTTAAATAAGGCATCTCAAAATGTTTAAAAGACTCCGGAATGGTTTCTTATGTTTTTTTATCGGGTGCAAAAGTAGGGTAAATAATGAGAAAAGCAGCATTTTATAAGGGTTTTTTGGGTAATAAACGGATTTAAAACTACCATTACTGATCACTTACTGCCTTACGGATTGTTTCACATTATTCCGATCCATCCATTTTACTATTTAATGCGCTACATGCAGCAGGGGCATCGTTAATTTGTCTAATCTTGTACCATTCAGATCCTAAACCTTTTGCATGTTCGGTGTTACAATACTTGGTAATAATTCTGCACTTCCTGCATATGAAAGGCACCCGACCGCGCAGGTAGTGACGTTAAATGACCAGTTATTTCTGATAGATTGCGGTGAAGGAACACAGATGCAGCTGACACGATATAAAATAAGGCGGAGTAAGATCAACCATATTTTTATTTCGCATTTGCATGGCGATCATTATTTCGGGCTGATCGGGCTTATTACCAGTATGGGGCTGCTTGGAAGGGAACATGAACTGCATTTATATGGCCCTTCTCCGTTACAGGATATCCTGAAAATGCAACTCGATGTAGCGGCTACCAATTTGCCTTTCCCGATCGTTTTTCATTCGTTGGACAAAGAAGGTGTGATCGTTGAAACAACGAAATTCAGCGTAGCGTGTTTCCCGACACAACACCGGATCCCGTGCTGGGGTTTTATCATCCGCGAAAAAAAGAATCCAAGAAAAATTCAAAAAGAGAAAGTTGTACAATATGGCATACCTGCGGCGTATTACGACAAATTAAAAGAGGGCAGTGATTTTGAAAATAAAAATGGCGAGATAATTAAAAATGAATGGGTCACTATTCCGAACAAACCGCCGCACAGTTATGCATTTTGTGCTGATACAAAGTTTGATGAAACGCTGGCTGAGAAAACAAAGGGTGTAACCGTTCTTTACCATGAAACCACTTACCTGAAAGACCTTGAAGAACGTGCCAATACCCGTTTTCATTCTACTACGGTGCAGGCAGCTACGATTGCTGTGAAGGCAAATGTGCAACGTTTACTGATCGGGCATTTTAGCAGCAAGTATGAGAAGCTTGATAATTTTCTTGCTGAGGCGCAGGAGGTTTTTCCAGATACGCATCTTGCGATCGAGGGAGCGACTTATCAGATCTGATTTTTTTGCCACAGATGGCACGATTGGCACAGAGAGTTTTTCATGCCGGCTTTCTCATATCAATTCATGAGCCATTTATAGAAATCGGCAAACTCCTGGCGCCAGGTGGCTTCATTATGCCTACCTAAAGGCGCAGTAACTCTCCGGATAATATATTTCTGTTTTTTTTCAAGCAGGTCGGACATTTTATCGTTGTTAGATACCATATTGGCGGGTTCCATTTTTCCGGCATACATGTAAAACCTTTGTACAGTGGTTGGGTTGAACTTTTCGGCATCAGCAAATATTTCAGGCGCTGCCCAGAAAGATGCGGAAAAAATACCTCCCGCCCCGAATATTTGTGGGTATTTGATCATCGCATAAAAACTGATAAGCCCACCCATACTGCTGCCCGCAATAAAAGTATTTTCAGGGCCTTTTTTCGTACGGTATTTTGAATCGATATAAGGCCTGAGGGTATTAACGATAAACTCCAGGTATTGTTTGCCTTCTCCTTTACCTTCTTTCGGATCATCATACGGGTTGTATTCAGTTGCACGATGTGCGCTGTTATCGATCCCTACCACGATACATTCTTTACCAAGTTTTTGCTGCAGTGTATCCAAACATTCATCTACTCCCCATTCGCCAAAGGGCGCTGTTTGTTCGTTAAAAAGATTCTGTCCATCATGCATGTACAACACAGGATATGTTTTAGAAGAAGTGGCATACCCTTTAGGTAAATAAAGCCATACCCTTCTTTTGCGGTTTAGTTCAGGCATGTTGAAGGATGTGTCCAATATATGAACCTGCGGACTGGCAGTATATCGTTTGGGTGCATCGGGATAATCATCTTTCCATCCTGAAATGGTAAATTCCTGTGACACATCTTCTTTGACTTCCAGCACACGATCGTTAATATCCCTTCCATCGGCCGTGGTTTCTACTTTCTCCCATGCACCGCGTGTAAATTTAAAAGCGTAGACACCTGCGGGCATGTCTTTGATCACAATACTTTTTCTTGTTCCGCCAAAAACCTTGAGTTTATAATTTTCATCTTTCGGGTTCCAGTTATTGAAATTGCCGGAGAGATAGATATCATCGTTTTTACGAGTGGCTACATCTGTTATAATCAAGCGTACGCTGAATTGTGCATTTGCAAAGGCACATAAAAAAAATGCGGCTGGAACAAACAGTTTTTTCATATGATGAATGTACAAAATCAAGGACACAAAAAAGCCGCCGTTTTTAGAGGCGGCCTGTTAAATTTTTTGTTGTTTTAATCTAAGATCTCCACGTCTTTCGGGTATTTGCCCTTATTGAAAATAAATTTACTATCGGGCAAAGACGCATTCAAATTAAAGTTTGATATTTTGAACTCGGTAACATTATTGCTTTTGTCGAGTATGCGTGCTTTGGAAAATGTGTTCTTTGATTTGTCTATAAAGAGATTCACTTTCTGAAAATTCTTGCGGTTATCCATCGGTTTCATTTCTATTTCATAAAAAGCGCCTTTGGAAGAAACCAGCTGGTAAGTGAAGTCTTTATCATAACTGCCGGCGAGTAATTTTTGCGGGCTCAGTGTCTGGCTGTTTTCATCCACAGAAGATTTGGTAATTGTTTTCTCTCCATCGAACCGGTAGATATCCGACCCATCACAGATGATTTCTGTTTTACCCTGGTTGATGAGATATTTTTCTCCTTTCATCTGTAAAGAAAGTGTTTGTGTGCCTGTTGGTTTTCCTTTACTGGTAAACGATGTAAGCATGCAGCTTGCGGTTATGCCTTTGGAAGCTTTTACTTTGGCGCCGACTGCATCGAGTACTTTTTTCGCTGCGGGATCATTTTGTGAAAAAGCGATTCCTGTAAATGCAAGAAGGCTTAAAAAGCAGGCATATATTTTATTCATCAGTTTTTGATTATTGCGCGCAAATATAGGTTTTACCATTCTTTCAGACCTTTCTTACTTACGCAAGTTTAAAATAATCGGTTTTAAGCAGTTGTTTGCCGGTTAAATTGATCAACCCATCAAATCGAGGAATTCCTGGAGCTCCATTTCTGTTTTAAATAAAACTTCCCTGGCCTTACTCCCCTGGTTTGGGCCCACCACGCCTGCGGCTTCCAGCTGATCCATCAAACGCCCGGCCCGGTTATACCCTAATTTCATCCTTCGTTGTATCAAAGAAGTTGATCCCATCTGGCTGCCGACGATCAGTTTTGCTGCATCTTCAAATAACGGGTCGCGGTCGCTTGCATCAAAATCTTTTCCGTTCGCATCTTTTTCATCAACATACTCTGGCAAAAGAAATGCCAGCGGGTAGCCGCGTTGATCGCCGATAAATTCACAGATCTTTTCCACCTCGGGCGTATCTACAAAAGCGCATTGCAAACGTGTGATCTCTCCATTGTAACTCACAAGCATATCGCCTTTACCGATCAGTTGTTCGGCGCCGCCTGCATCAAGAATGGTACGGCTGTCTATTTTGCTTGAAACTTTGAATGCGATACGTGCAGGAAAATTTGCTTTGATGGTACCGGTGATAATATTTACAGAAGGGCGTTGCGTTGCAATGATCAGATGAATGCCAATGGCACGCGCCAACTGCGCCAAACGCGCGATCGGCATTTCTACTTCTTTACCTGCGGTCATAATAAGGTCTGCAAACTCATCCACTACCAGAACAATAAATGGCAGATACTGGTGGCCGTTCTCCGGATTAAGTTTGCGCGCTGTAAACTTCTCATTGTATTCTTTGATATTTCTGCAGCCGGCTTCTTTTAAAAGATCGTAACGGTTATCCATTTCAATGCAAAGCGCATTGAGTGTGTGTACCACTTTTTTTGTGTCGGTGATGATGGATTCTTCTTCGCCGGGAAGCTTGGCGAGAAAATGTTTTTCGATCACGCGGTATAAACTCAGCTCCACTTTTTTAGGATCGACCAAAACAAATTTTAACTGCGATGGATGTTTTTTATACAGTAATGAAACAAGGATCGCATTCAGGCCGACGGATTTACCCTGGCCGGTTGCACCTGCCATCAATAAGTGCGGCATGTTTGCGAGATCAACTATGAAATTTTCGTTATCGATCTTTTTACCGATGGCGATGGGAAGAGAAAATGCATTTGCCTGGAATTTTTCGGATGCCAGCAATGTTTTCATACTCACCACCGATTTGCGCACGTTGGGAACTTCGATACCAATGGTTCCTTTGCCGGGAATGGGTGCGATGATGCGGATACCCAGCGCAGCAAGGCTCAGCGCAATATCATCTTCCAGGTTTTTGATACGGCTGATGCGGACACCGGGCGCCGGAACAATTTCATATAAAGTAACGGTTGGCCCAACCGTTGCCGCAATACGCTGGATGGCGATATCATAATTCTTTAATGTGGCGATGATCTGGTTCTTGTTTGTTTCGAGCTCCTGCGGATCATGCACAATTTTTTCGCTGCCATGTGTTTCGAGTAAGTCGAGCGATGGATATTTGTAATCTTTGAGATCGAGTGTTTCGTTGTATTTGGTGCCGATCTTACCGGAAGATTTTATTTGCACGGTTTCTTCTTCTTCGGGTTCGGGAGTTTCTTTTATTTCGAGTTCAAGGAGTTTGGAGTCTGGAGCCTGGAGCCTTGAGCCTTGAGTTTGGTTTACTTCTTCAAAAACAGGTTTTGT
>Ga0206895_1073_pt1 | contig 28959 bp, 20 predicted proteins | sample Alteio_BWOrgHeat_51_FD_152967 | JGI IMG/M metagenome (GOLD analysis project Ga0206895, IMG submission 152967) | Enriched cells from forest soil in Barre Woods Harvard Forest LTER site, Petersham, Massachusetts, United States -... | ecosystem: Environmental > Terrestrial > Soil > Temperate forest >...
GCGGCTGCCCGTTGGATCATACTTGCCGTCCAGCCAATGGCGCTTACGGGAAATGTAAGCATGTTGATATAAATAACGAACTCCACGATCAATCCTACTTTACTGCTGTCCTGCAATGCCTGCATTCCTCCTATCATGATCGTTACGAGTGTGCTGAGGCCGATCATAAGCGCCATACTGGGGAAATAAATGGCTTCTACTTTTGCGAGGCCCACTGCATTCTTTTTATATTCTTCGCTGTTCTTCTGAAAGAAACCCAGCATGGCTTTTTCCTGTACAAAAGATTTGATCACGCGGATACCGGAAAAAGATTCCTGCGCATTGGTTGTGAGATCGGAAAGCAGGGCCTGGATCCGTTCACTTTTTTTATTGATAATGCTGTTGACCAGATAAATAGTGATCGCAAGAATGGGTAATGGGGCCAATACGAGTAAAGTAAGGTGCACATCTTTGCGCAACATATTTACCACGCAAAAACCGATCAGCGTAACAAGGTTGATCAAATACATGATAGCCGGGCCGGTGAACATTCTTACGCGGCTCACGTCTTCTGTCATGCGGTTCATCAGGTCGCCGGTGCTGTGTGTTTTATAAAAGTTGGTATCTAATTTCTGGTAGTGATGATAGATCTCGTTTTTCTGATCGAATTCAATATGCCTGCTCATCACAATAATCGTTTGCCGCATAAAGAACATCAATATGCCGCGGATGATGGCGAGCATTAAAATAGTGATGCTGCATAATGCAATAAGCCATCCGAAAGTAAAATGCCCGGATTGTATAAAATCAATGAACGAGTCAACTAACTTATCATGAACCGGCCTCGATGCCGCAGGATGCGCGCCCGGGAGCCTTTGCTGCACCTGGTTTACAACAAACCCTGTGATCTGGGGAGCCAATACTGCGAAGTAATTGGATGACATCACAAAGAAGATCCCGATAAAGAAACGGTAGCGGTATTTCCAGAAATATTTATTAAGTGCCGAAAGATGCTTCAACCGTAAATGATTTGATACAAAGGTACGGGCAACCTTGTCAAAAAAGGGAATCTTGTGATTGGTGGTGATAAATGTGTAGCAATGGCAGAAGATCTTTCATCGGCCTGACGATCAGTTAAATGACTGAAAAAAGATCAGTAAGAAAAGAAATACTATTTTACCCCGACCCCTGAAGGGGCTCAAAAGCCCTTCGGGGTTGGGATAAAAATGATGGCCTCTTACGCTTTCTTCTCCATCGTATGCCCCGCCTGTTTTGCGAGATAACTTGTTCCGTAAGGATAACGTTGCGGCCTTGACAATAATTTATTTGCTTCGGCATTATCTTTAAAATGTTCTTTTACCGGGTCGAAATATAATTTCTGGCCGGCAAATTTCATAGCGGCATGTCCAACCAAACATGCGCTGCATGAACGGTGCGCTACTTCGATCGGGCTGATGTTTGGTTTTCTGTTTTTGATGCAATCGAGCCAGTTGCGGTGTTGTTCGGGGCTATCATATAAATGAACTTCATCTTTACCAATGACAGAATCCAATATTTTAGGATCGCTTGCATCGAGCGATTTTAATTTGTCGGGTGTGCTTGGTTTTGGATCGCTTGCAGTAACAGCAGAACCGCGTGTGCAGAAGATCCATCCTTTTGTTCCTTCGAATTTGATCCCGTTCTGGTATTTTCCGTTTACCACCATCGTTACGCCGTTAGCGTATTTCATATTCAATTCAAAGTCGCCATGCACATTCCATAAACCGGCTTTTGGAAAGGATGCCTGTGCCTCGGCTTCTATCGGCCCGGTATATTCTGTGTTCATTCCCCAATGTGCAATATCTATGTGATGCACGCCCCAGCCGGTTATCATACCCGCGCCAAATTGTTCGAGGCGCAGCCATCCCGGCCTTGAATTGGTATCATTCTGCGAATGAACGCGGTCGAAAGTGTAATAGATATAAGGCGTTGATCCGAGCCATGCATCATAATTAAAACGTTGCGGCGTAGGCATTTCAGTAGCAACACCACCCGCAGGATCGCCTGGTAATCCAACACGTACGGTTTGTAAAGTTCCTATCCTCCCATTACGAACCAACTCGCAGGCCCTTTTAAATTGCGGCCATGGATCTACCGAACGTTGCTGGCTACCCAATTGAAACACCACATTTGTTTTGCGGATCATATCACTCATCGTTCGCCCTTCTTCGATCGTTAAGGATGTTGGTTTCTGGCAATAAATATGTTTGCCTGCCAATGCCGCTTCAATCGCTACCTGCGCGTGCCAGTGGTCTGGTGTGCTGATGATCACAGCATCAACATCTTTATTGGCGAGCAGTTCGCGGTAATGGTCGTATGTTTTTACGTCTACATAATTCGACTGCCCGGTTTGTTTTGCGTAAGTATCTTCTATCATTTTTTTACCTGTGTCTGCACGAACGCCGTCGAAATCCGCTACTGCAATAAAACGTGCATCATCATATTTGATCGTTGAAACAATATCGTGCCCGCGTGCAATACGGCCGATGCCGATCTGGCCGATATTGATCTTATTACTTGGTGCATTTTTTCCAAACACACTGGCAGGTACGATCGTTGGAAAACCGCTCATAGCAATGGCCGATGCAGCAGTTGCTTTGGCAGATGATTCAAGAAATTTTCTTCTTGAGATTTCGGAAGGGTTCTTTTTTTTCATATGGGTGGGCTTTATATTTTATCAATTGTTTTTTACCATAACTTTTGGTGAAGCTGCAAAATACTGCCAGGCGCTTTCTGCTTTTTCTTTGGTGAGATGTCCGTTGAACACCACCAACCTGTATTTTAAGGTATAGGTTTTTCCCGGTTCCAGCAACCAGTTCATATCTTTTGTTGGTGCGAAGCTGAAAAACATATCTCCACGGCCATTTTGATTCTCCGGCCAGATACGCATTGGTTCGGGGTGATTATAATTTGCAGGATAGGAAAGAAAAGCTGCTCCCCCATAATCATCGCCCGGCAAAGATCCCTGAACGATGCACCATCGCGCTTTGGAACCATCAGCATCTTTTCTTGCTTTGCCTTCTGATGTTAACACCTCAGAATTTTTATTGTCCCAGAATCCTGTCGTTCGCCAGCCAAGCCCGGCATAACGATATGCCACGATCAAAAACGGGCTCGCGGAAGCGCAACTCATTTTTGAAGTGATATCAACTATATAGTAATCGCTGTTGTCTTCCGGTTTATACATTCTTACGGTCTGCAATTCATTCAGCGCCACTTTTTCTGAACCATCTTTTTTAAATACCACATGTTCATGCAGTGCTTCATATTCACTGTACACCGGCCCATTGGTTGATGATATCAATTTTGCAAAACGCACAGTTCCTTTTTTATCATGCAGGTTCCAGAAGTCAACGGTATCTTTTTCAAAATACACGTGCGTCCATGGATTCCATATACCGTAATGATGGTAATGATCGGGCGCCTGAATGCGTGTAAGCTCCTGTCCGTGCGGCGTCCAGAGCGGATGTATAAAACCGCTGCGTTTATAACTCGTATCGATACCGGCCGGCGGATATACTGTTTTATAAACATAACGGAGCAGGTTTTTATTACCTGAACGCATAGTGATGGAACCGCTGTCATTTTTTGCAATGATATCTGAAACATGATCGGCGCGGGGATCTTTGATCAATTCATAAATGCGTTTGTTTGATTTGTCCGCAACGGGATCAACCAGCCAATGCAGTTCGCGGTGACCGGTTGTTGAAATCTGATAAGGAACCGGAATGCGTTTATTTCCGCGTACTTCAACAAGGCTTAATACACTATCCGGCAAAAAAGTAATGGCATCCAGATCGGTTGTTGCGGGAACATGTAAGCCATTGGTGGGTTTATCAAGAAGTACTTCCAGGGTGGCGATCTTCTGTGCGGAAATATTCTTGCCGCATACTGCAAGCAGGATCAAAATTACCAGACAGTTTTTTCTCATGGCGGTTGGGGGCTGTTAGCTGAATTAAATATAGGTGATTGTTTTGAAATTGTAATCGATTGCAAAGACTGATTTTTTCACTTATCTTACCATTGAATGTAATTCCGGCTCATTGTCGGCAGAAGGGCTTTTTAAATCGGTTTATGTGAATGCCTGAGTAATCATGATCTTATAAAAAACGATTGTATGCAAATAAGAAAAACGTTTCGTCCGGCCTGTGTTGCAACTATTGTGTTGCTGTTTGTCGTGAATAATATTTTCGCGCAGCAAAACCCCGTTGGCATTTTTGATCATCACCAGGATGTTGGCGATCCGCAATTAAAAGGTTCTGTTGTGTATGATCAAAACAAACAAACCTATCTCCTCTCCGGCGCCGGAATAAATATGTGGGCAAAAGCAGACCAGTTCCAGTTTGCGTGGAAAAAAATAAAAGGAGATTTTATTGTAAAAGCAACCGTGCAGTTCATCGGTAAAGGCGCATTCAACCACCGTAAGATCGGTATCATGGCAAGAGATAAATTAACAACCGATTCGCGTTATGCAGACGCCTGTGTGCATGGAAACGAACTCACTTCACTTCAATACCGTAACAATGATGGCGATACAACCGGGCAGGTGGTCATCTCTTCTTTTCATCCAACCGATATAGAACTGGAAAGGGTTGGCAACACATTTACCTTTTCTGCCGCTGTTTTTGGCGAAACATATAAATCGGTAAGTAAAGAATTGCCGTTGAATGATGAAGTATATGTTGGTTTATTTATCTGCTCGCATGTGCCGGATATCATGGAACAGGCCGTCTTCAGTAACGTGCAGGTGATCATCCCCGCTGCAAAGGATTACAGGCCATACAGGGATTATATCGGCAGCCACCTGGAAGTAATGGATATTGCCAAGGGCCACAGAAAAATTTTATACAGCGCTCCTAATTCTTTGCAGGCACCCAACTGGACACCGGATAACAAATATCTTATTTACAGTTCCGAAGGATTATTGTATAAATATGATTTAGCTAACGGATCAATCTCAAAACTGAATACCGGTTTTGCAAAAGATAATAATAACGACCATGTGCTATCATTCGACGGAAAACGGATCGGGATCAGTAATTACCGAACAGATAAACATATTTCCACCATTTTTGTTTTACCCGTAACAGGTTCTGATCATCCGGTGCAGATCACTGCAGACAGTGCTCACTCCTATCTTCATGGCTTTTCGCCTGATGGAAAAAAACTGATCTATACCGCGCAGAGAAAAGGTGATTGGGATATTTGGTCTGCAGATATTGCCACGAAAAAAGAAAGACGTTTAACAGATGGTGCGGCATTGGATGATGGGCCGGAATATAGCCCCGATGGAAAATATATTTATTTCAATTCTTCACGAACAGGAACGATGAAAATCTGGAGAATGAAACCGGACGGCAGCAACCAGGAGCAAATAACTTTTGATGAATACAACGACTGGTTCCCGCATTTTTCGCCGGATGGAAAATGGATCGTGTATATTTCTTTTCCCAAAGATATTGACCCAACCACGCATCCATTCTATAAAAAAACTTACCTGCGTTTAATGCCGGCGGCAGGTGGAGTTCCCAAAACGATCGCTTATATATATGGCGGGCAGGGAACCATCAATGTTCCGAGCTGGTCGCCGGACAGTAAACGGATCGCGTTTATCAGTAACAGCAAATTGTAGCACAGATTTTAGTGATTTTTAACCGCAGGTTCGCAGATCATTTGTTTAGAAATAATCTGCGAATCTGCGGCTTAATATATCGTACATCATGCAACAATAGTAACTTTGATACATGACAGGATCGTTTGCAAATGATGTACGCCGGAATAAAAATTTTGTTCAGCTGGTAAGCCTTTGCTGTATCATTTTATTTTTTTCCTGCCAGGATAAATATCTCATGGGCGTTATCCCTTCGGCAACCGGTTCGTTGAAAAGTGATTCCACCGGTAGCTGCCTTTCAGAAACGATCAGCGGCGTATTCATTGCGGGTAAAGAAATGAACGATACCAATTATTTACAGGTAGGCGTTAATGTAAAGTCTACGGGTAAGTATACCATCAAATCAACAACTGTAAACGGTTATTCATTTTCTGCAAGCGGCAGTTTTAATACGACCGGCCTTAACACAGTAAAACTGGCCGCAACCGGAAAACCCGTTACAGCAGGCGCCAATAATTTTTCAGTAAATTTTGATACGAGTGTTTGCAAGATCACCATTATTGTTTTACCGGTTGGCAGTGCACCGGCTCCTGCAGCGGTTTTTACTTTATCGGGCACAACCAGTTGCCTTAACGATACACTTTCCGGAAACTATGTAAAAGGCATAACGCTTGATACAAGTTCAAAAGTTGTTATCAGCCTCACGGTTACTGTTGCCGGCACATACAGAATTTCTACCGATACGGTAAACGGTTATAAATTTTCTGCTGTCGGAACTTTTACAAAAACCGGTGCGCAAACCGTGATACTTACCGCATCCGGCACACCTGTTAACAGTGGAACTGATGCATTCACGGTTATCGGAACCAGTGCAGACTGTACATTTCCCGTTACTGTTGTAACGGGTGTTGCCGTTACAGGCACCGACCACTTTCCTTTAACTAATGGAGATCTATGGAACTATGATGACCTGTTCAGTACAGGCGATACATTGCAACGGATCATGACAGATTCTGTAAACACGAACAACAACAGGTATCAGATAATGGAAGAAAGGCAGGCAGGAAATAATGTTCAATACCTGTTTCGTAAAGTAGACAGTATTTATTATGAATACGGTTCGGTAGATAAATATACGAACAGTGTAAAATTCAGCCCGCAGATAAAAAAAGAGTTTCCGTTCTTAAAAGAAGGCCTTTCAACCGGCGATGCTTGGAGTACGGATGAATATATCGGGCCGGCAACATTCGGGCAAACCATTTATTTAAAATATAATTTCTCCTGCATCAATGCCAATGCTGTTGTAACGGTTAATGGAAAAACATTTACGAATGTGTATAAAATAGTGATGCTTCCGCAGATCAAATCAGCCCAAACCTATCCATACACCGGAACCGGCGAGCGGATGGATATTTATTATGCAAAAGGTATCGGCATCATCTATTACAAATCCATTTCTTCAGGCGGCTCATCCAGTTTTACTTTGGCTGAGAAGCAGATAAGGAACTGGGTGGTGAAATGATTGTAAAATGAACTGGTTCGTTAATTTAGATCTTGTTCAATTTAAGTGAAAAGAATTGCTTTGATTATGGTAACTTACCTGTATAAAGATCATCCTTGAATACATAGTATACTATTCATATCATAACATGCTGAATGTTTTTTAAACCTATTTATTATGCATTCCTACGATAAAAAAGCGACTAAACAAGGATCACTCACAACCAACTCTGGCGTTCAGCAAAATCAAAAAGATTCTTCCGGCCGGTACCTTCAGGATAACCGTATAAAAAAGATATCGCAGGCAACTGCCGCAACCATACAGAAAAAAGTCAATACTACCGGGTTGCCCGACCAGTTAAAGGCAGGTGTCGAAAATCTTTCGGGCCTTTCTATGGATGACGTAAAAGTTCATTATAATTCCGGCAAGCCTGCACAAATGCAGGCGCATGCATTTGCGCAGGGAACGGATATTCACATTGCGTCGGGCCAGGAAAAACACCTGCCTCATGAAGCATGGCATGTAGTACAGCAAAAGCAAGGGCGTGTGAAACCGACCTTGCAAATGAAAGGCGTTGCTATTAATGATAATAGAAGCCTGGAACAGGAAGCAGACCAGATGGGTAAAAACGCAATAAATACCCACAAAGAACATTCAGCAGCCAAAACACAGGCAACGGGCTCGAAAATAGTACAGCGCAATTATATAGGAGATTTAGCTAAGTCACAGCAAACGTGGAGAAAGGTGCGTGACCAAACAGATGAAGCAACATTTGAAACGTTACCTAACTATGATGCAGGCATTGAGCGTAGAAGGAGTGATGAGGATGCCGCCGGCTTAAGGGCATGGACACAAAATTATTTAACCCATACAAATGCGTCTTTTCATGAACTCAATCTTGCTGCACATGTAGCAAGGTTTGGTGTACGTTCTACTTTAGCACCGAGCGTTCTTGCCCAGGCCGATGTGAGGGTACGATCAGCCAGAGTAGATATGCCGATAGAGGCCAAATATAGTGATTCACCAGAGCAGACTCAGATCGATAAATTGATAAGAGAAGGTCATGCCCAACTTGGAAAATCAAGATCATCAGCTGCCACTGGAGCAACCACATGGCGGCTTTCAATAAACATTAGCAATGCGCTTAATCCATGGCCTTACACCCCCTCAACCGTTGACGCCCACCCGGATCCGAGCTCAATTGAGCTTGGTGAAGCAGCAAAAGGAAGAAATTTATCGCATGGGAGTGGCCTTCCCGCCGATCATACGCAGATCGAAGTAATATCCGCGAGATTTAAAAAGACTTTCCATTTTGCAATTTGAGATAGCTGAAATTTATAAGCAGTTACCTCATTATCGGACTGATTTTTTACTGAAATAAATATTTAAATCTTGCCGCATAAAAAAACCTGCAACAATTGATTGCAGGTTTTTTTTGAACCGCGGAGAGTTAGGGATTCGAACCCCAGGACCTGTTACAGTCAACAGTTTTCAAGACTGCCGCAATCGACCGCTCTGCCAACTCTCCGGGTGCAAAATAATAGTGCAGCGGCCTATCTACCAAAAAAGAATGGCTTAGAGCAGAAAATACTTCTGTAATTCAACGTGGATGGGACTTCCAGTCAAATCCTTAACTTCCGCCAGATCTTCCGCGCAGATGTTCTTTTCTTTTAGCGTACGGCATCTAACATTCGTTGCTAACTTCAACCCACAGACCCTATCGATAAAGGATCAGGTTTTTATTACACACAAAAGAAAAGATCATGGAAATTAAACGTAGCGGTTCACAACCTTCCGGTAAAGGCGCCGCTGAATATTTTACAGGAACGGTGCGGATTGATCCGTTGTTTACACCGCCGGATCCGGCACGTGTGGCAATGGCGCTGGTTACATTTGAGCCGAATGCGAGAACAGCATGGCATACACATCCATTAGGACAAACGCTGATCGTTACCGCCGGCTCAGGCTGGGTGCAACGGGAAGGTGGCGCGATCGAACATATTCACCAGGGCGATGTGGTGTATTTTATGCCCGGCGAAAAACATTGGCATGGGGCAACAGCTACTACTGCCATGAGCCATATTGCGGTGCAGGAAAGATTGAATGGTTCGCCGGTGGATTGGATGGAGAAGGTGACGGATGAGGAATATAATAAGTGATAAGAAGAATGATTGTTACCTGCATCTTTCATCTCAACACCACCACCCACCCCGAAAGCGGCGCCAAATTCAATTTCAGATCGATCACATAATAATAAGTGGCAACCGGTACGGGTTTATGATTATAAGTTCCATCCCAGACGGGGTTGTTGGCTTTTGATTGGAAGATAAGTTGTCCCGTTCGCGTGTACACATGCAGAATGGCATCGGGATAAGTTTCGAGCCCTTTGATCACCCAGGTATCATAAATGCCATCGCCATTCGGCGAGAAAACATTGGGAATGAAAATATTTTTATAAACACGCACAAATACATTGTCGGATACTACCGGGCAAGCGCCTCCCGGTAAAACCGATAAAGTATATGTGATAGAATCTGTTGGGCTAACCGTTGGCGTTAATGTATTAAAATTGATCATCGCCGTTAATGGCGACCAGGAAAAACTACTCATATTACCACTCACGCTTCCATCGAGCATAACGGATTGCCCTTCAAATATTGCTTTATCGGGGCCGGCATTTACACGCGGGTTCTGAATAACATATACGGTTGTTTGTGCCGTATCCTTACAACCAAATTGATTGGCTACGGTAACCGTGTATTGCGTAGTATCTTTTGGTGTGGCTATCGGATTGGCGATCTGTGCATTTGATAAACCGGTTGTTGGCGACCAGCTATAAATGCTTCCGCCGGATGCGGCCAGCGCAACACCTGTTCCATCGCAAATGATCGTGCTGGCGCTTGCTTTTGCGGTTACTCCCTGAAAAACTTTTACATTAAAAGTATCGATCGCATTGCAACCCTGCGCTGTGGTAATGATCACGCGGTACAAACCCGAATCTGCATATGTTACCTGTGGCAATAACGGGTTATAAATAGTGGATGAAAAATTATTCGGCCCAGACCATTGATAAATAAAGCTGCTATCATTTGCAGTGATGAACTGGAGATCCGTGCTCGTACAACCCAGCACAAAAGTTTTCGGAACCAGGATTGGCGCAGGATAAACATTGATCGTAACAATACTCGATATGATCCTGCATTGCACACTGGAAAAGTTAGTGGCATCGGCCGATACGATGCGGTATTGATACATTCCGGAAGTTGTTGGCTGCCGCGTATAACTGGCAGACTGGGCGCCGGTAATATCTGTCCATGTTATGCCTGAATCTTTGCTTACCTGCCATTGAATGGCTGAACCGGTAAAACCTGCTGTTGAACCTGCATCTAATATAAATGATACCGGATTATTCTGGCAGATATTAACCGATGTTGCAGGCTGGTTCCGGATACTTGTACTGAGCAACGGGCCGCATGGCCGAAAGGTAATATCATCCAGCGCGAGGTCATTGCCGCAACCGCCGGGTGCATTATTGGTTATACGCAGAACCACACTGCTTACGCCAACGGGTGTTTTAAAAAATGTACCGTATTGTTTCCATAGAGCCAGGCCCGTATTGGGAATATCGCCTGAATCATATTTCAGTAAAACAGTTCCGTCAGTTGTTTCTATCCTGAATGTAAGATTTGGTTTTGTTCCCTGGAAATTGCAGGCGGTTGGCCTCAGAACACTCAGTACCCATGCAGCAAATTCATACGTGGTATTACCGCATAAGCCATCAACTGTTTGAACATAAAAATCATTGGGCGTGAGGGATGCATTAACAAGCATAAATCTTCCACCTGCATCGCCGGTATGATCGGTTGTCATCGTGATCCAGGTACCGTTAAAACAGGTGGAAGTTACATTGGTAATAGTATAAGAACCATCCTGGGGGCAGTCGAAACTTGCGTAAGTCATATTTGTAACACCTGGCGCCAAAGGGCCCGCTGCGGTTTTGTTGTTGCCGAATGTGATGTTTACGATCGGATCGCCAAGGCTGCCTGTACAAAGCTGGCCAAAAGCAAACTGTGCAGATATCAGAAAAGCAAAAATGAGCACAGCATTCTTCATAGCATTACCTCATTTTTATTCGTTGGGCTGTTTTACTTTTTCAACCGGGATCAGGTCAGCAATATTTACGTTCATCGGCAGCACACCGATCTGTACAATGGCGCGTTTGCCGCGTATTTCTTTTACTTCGCCTACCTGGTAATTCTTTTTTAATTTAACCAAAGACCCTGCCACGATATCTTTATTCAGCTCCTTGTATTTCTGATCAACTTTTTTTGCCAGTTTATTTACCACGATCTCTTCTTTTCCTTTAAAAAGCAGGTTCTGTAAATTCTTTACCACTTCATTTTTGTTTTCAGATTTTTTCCAGTCGAGAACGATCTGTTTTAATTTCCGTTCCATATCCTTTAAATAAACCAGCCTTTCTTCCGCTATCTTATTTTGATTCTTTAATAGTTCGATCTGCTGCCTGTGGCGTTCCCTGTCGAGAACAGCCTGCATTTCTTTTTTTAATTTTTCATTTTCCTTTACAAGGCGGCTGAGTTCTTTTTTCTCCTTATCTAATTGCTGCAGATCCTGCTCTGTGCTGTTAAGCAAACGGTCGAGTTTGAAATGGTCATCATCCACCAGTTTTCTTGCTTTGCTGATAAGGTGCTGCGGCAGGCCGATCCGTTCGGCAATGGCAAAAGTGTACGAGCTGCCGGGTTTGCCGATCACGAGTTTATACATCGGCTGCAGGTTCACTTCATCAAACTGCATAGCTCCATTGATCACACCCTGCGTATGGTTGGCCATTACTTTTAAGTTGAGGTAATGCGTGGTAACGATACCGTAAGCATGGCGGCGCGATAATTCTTCCATGATCACTTCAGCAAAGGCACCGCCGAGGTTCGGATCGCTGCCGCTGCCGAGCTCATCAATAAAAAATAATGTTTTACCATTCGCCGTTTCAATAAAATATTTCATGTGCAGCAAATGGCTCGAGTAAGTGCTCAATTCAAATTCAAGATTCTGTGTATCGCCGATATGAATAAATAACTGTTTAAAGATCCCCATCTGCGAATCGGGGTGAACAGGAACCAGCAAACCGCTCTGTAACATCAATTGATTGAGGCCGATCGTTTTCATCGTTACCGTTTTACCACCCGCATTCGGGCCGCTGATCACGAGGATCCGGTTCTTTTCATCCAGTGTAATGGTAACGGGAATTGTTTTTTTACCGGATGCTTTGTTGTATAGATATAATAAAGGATGATACGCATCGATTAAATGAACATGCGCTTTATCTGCAAGCGACGGTAATTGTGCATGCATGTCGATCGCAAGTTTTGCTTTGGCATGAATAAAATCATATTCGCCGGTGGTATCTAAATATTGTTGTAACAGCGGCGCGTAAACGGATAGTTTTGCCGTAAGCTCACGTAAGATCCTTTGTACTTCCCTTCCTTCATCGTGTTCCAGTGCAAATACATCATTGTTGAGGCCGATGGTTTCTTCGGGTTCGATAAAAGCTGTTTTGCGGCTGTCGCTTTCGCCATGCAATATTCCTTTTACCTGACGTTTGTGTTCTGAAAATACAGCCACTACCCTTCTTCCGTTGCTGAAGCTTTCGTCAATATCCGCGCTGTAACCGGCTTTGGCGAGTTTGGCAATTACTTTGTCGAACATGCGCCGCAGTTCATTTCTTTTTCTGAAAAGGCTCATGCGGATCCGCTGCAGGTCTTCTGAAGCATTATCTTTTACATTGCCGTTCTCATCGAGGATCTCATCGATCAGCTGGATGATCAGTTTTTCATAATACGTTCCGGCGATCACTTTTGCGAGTGCAGGAAAAGCCAGCCTTCTTTCCGTATCGAACCAGCGAAAAACAGATGCGATGTTTTCGCAAAGTTTGCGAACCGGCAACCATTGTTCGCCTGCCAGCATTGCGCCGGGGATGGATAATAATTTTATATCGCGGCTGATATTGTACGTAAAGTCATTGGGAAAATATTGTCCCTGCTGCAGGATGAGTTTGTATTCATTGGTTTGATGCAGTTCCAGTTCAATATATTCCTTCCGTGTATGGATACGAAGTTCTGACGCCTTGCTTTTGGCGTATTCGGTTTTGGCATGATCGGTAACCAATGCTTTTACCTTATCAAACTCCAATTGCGATGCTGCGGATTCTGGATATAAACGCATAAGTGGCAAAGGTAAGCTTTCAGCCTTCAGCTTTCAGCGTTGAGCGTTTAGCGTTTAGTCTTGAACCTTTGTTTGTAAGAAATAAATTAACTGTTTGCCTAAAACCTCATAAATAAGTATATCGTACTTTTAAAAAAATATTCGAATGCGCACGATTTTTTCAGGGATATTGCTGGCGATCAGTTTCGCGGCATGCTCCCAACAAAAAAAAGAGAATAAATTAGAGGCTATGAATAATGAATCGATCCCGGCCGGTGTAAAAACCGATACAGCAACTTTTGGCGAAGGCTGTTTCTGGTGTACCGAAGCTTTTTTTCAAAGATTGAATGGCGTGTATAAAGTATTAAGCGGTTATGGCGGCGGATTTGTAGAAAACCCCACCTATGAACAGGTCTGCGATAAAAATACCGGGCATGCAGAGCTTGAGCGTATCGTATATGACCCATCCAAGATAACGTATGATGAATTGCTGGAGGTTTTCTGGAAAACACATGACCCCACCACTATGAACCAGCAAGGCAATGATATCGGCCCGCAATACCGCAGCGTGATCTATTACCACAATGAAGAACAAAAACAAAAAGCGGAACATTATAAAGATGCACTGAATAAAAGCGGTGCATGGGATAGGCCTATCGTTACAACTATTGAACCGTTTAAGAATTTTTATCCTGCCGAAAATTATCACCAGAATTATTATAACGATAATACCAATCAGGGCTATTGCCGTTTTGTGATCGCGCCGAAGCTGGAAAAATTTGAGAAAGCATTTAAAAATAAGCTGAAGGATCATTAATTGAATGATGCCTAATGAAAGAAGGTAGCTTAATTACTGCGCCTCCGCGCCTTTGCGTGAAAAAATGCACGCAAAGGCGCGGAGGCGCAGTTTTGAGTTTTTAAACCGACACACTATAGGCTTTTGGCCTTTTTTATTTCTTATCGTCTTTTAGTTTTATATTCATTATGCAAAAACAACAGGATGAAAAAGCGTTGCCTTTTTTTTGTTGCAGGTTTTATAATGTTTTCGCAGCTGTCTTTGGCACAACACAAAAGCGATTCGCAGGATTCCGTTTTCTATAACCTGGATGTTCCCAAAAACTGGCATGATAATAAAGTGTTGTTCAGCCTTACCGGGCTGATCGAAAAAACAGTTCCGTTCCTGAAAGAAAAAAAAGTCTGTGTCGGATGCAGCAACGATACCTATACGGTTTCACTTTTTATTACACCTCCCAAGCCTTTTCAGCATAACCTGATCGATATTACCAAAGTATATGAAACTGCGAACGACAAATACGAATACAATCTTTTGTATTATTTCTTTGCCTCGTTGCTGATAAAAGCAAAAGACAATTCGATACTCGGCGAAATTGTGCTGGTTGATTCGATGGAAACATTTACTCGGTCAAAAGTGTATAACCTGCCGTCTACCCACAGCGCCATCGATTACCGCCTGCTTGGTAAAATACAGAACGGCAGCGGCTACAGGACAACGGGGGCCAGTATGGCCAACATCACAAGTCATTTGTTCGACCGCGATAAATTTACAAAAGACCACGAAAAGGAAATGCTTCCCAATGAACAAGACGTGCGCGAAATGATACAGGCAAGGATGTATGCGTTTGAAACGACCGGGAAAAATTAGTTAAGAGTGAATAGTTAAAAGTGAGATAACTCTTAACTTTTAACTATTCACTTTTAACTTTCAACAGCACAATCCTTGTTCTCCGCAGTTCTAACAAATTCAACGCGTTCGGATAGAATCCTTCTATATTGGGCTGTACCAAATGAAAAGCCATATCGTACCAAAGCGGGATAACGGGTGCATCATTGATCACGAGCTGATCCATTTCGCGATATAGCTGATAACGGATCGAATCATTATTTTCCTGTAATGCTTTTTCATACAGCACATCAAAAGCTGCATTCTTATAGCGCGTATAATTGGGTGGTGCAGGGTTTTTACTGTAATACATGGCCATATAATTTTCGGCATCGGGATAATCGGCTATCCAGCTTCCGCGAAAAAACAATGCCTGCGATTTGGCAGTCTGTTCAAGCAATAAACTTTTCTGTATCACTTCTACCTGCACGGGAATGCCGATCTCTTCCAGTTGCCGTGCAACAAAGCTGGCGATATCTGCATAGATATTGATCGTTAATAATTTTATCGGCGGAATATTCTTGCCATCAGGGAAACCGGCATCGGCCAGTAATTTTTTTGCTTTGGCTGGATCATAATTATACCCTTTTACAAACGCTGTATTCTTTGATGGCAACCCGCCCGGCACAAATCCTGCTTCGGCGGCAATGCCAATAGAATTGCGCATATACATCATCAGCTGTTGGCGGTTGATCGCATAATTCATTGCCTGCCGTACCGCTTTGATACCGGTTACCGTATTCTTTACCAATGGATTGTTCTGATCAACCAGGATCCCGAAATATTCCGTGTTGAGATATGGATGTTTTTTCAGAACGATCTTACCTATCCATTGCGAACGCAATTCGCCTTTTTTTGTCAGTATCTCATCTTTAAAAGAAGGGTCGAGGTCATTGATAAAACTCAACTCACCCTGTCTGAACTGCAGAAACTCAGTTGCTTTATTATCGAAGAAAGTTATTTTGAGCGCATCTAGATACGGAAGCTGTTTTCCGCTGCTGTCGTGCTCCCAGTAATGTTCATTTTTGTGCATGATCATCGTCTCGCCTTCATCCCACGATACCAATTCAAATGGCCCGGTACCACAGGGATGCCGGCGGAAATCCTTTCCATATTTTTCCACCACTTCTTTTGGTACGATGCTGCAATACTGCATACTTAATATTCCCATGATGGGATGAAAAGGCCGTAATAATTTTAATTGAAAAGTAGAATCATCCAGTGCTGCAAAACCATTTGCCGTATCGATCCGGTTATTAAAGATCCATGCGCCGCTGCTGGCGGTGTTTTTATCGATGATGCGTTGTAAGCTGTATACAACATCCTGTGCATGCATCTCCCTTCCTTTGCCGTTCGGGAACGCATCATTATCCTGGAACACAATACCCGTGCGGAGATGAAAAGTATAGGTTAACCTGTTCTCACTTACTTCCCAGCTTTTGGCAAGTGATGGAATGATATTGAGGCCGCTGTCTATTTCCACCAACGTATTATATAACTGGTGAACGGGCCACATGATAGACTGGTTCTTGGCAAATGCCGGATCAAGCGTAGCGATACCGGTAGATTCGTTATAATAAAACACCTGTTTGCCTGATGGTTTCTGTTTACTGCAGCTAAAAAACAAACCGCCGGCCATTATCATCAAAAAATAACCGCACAGTTTTGCGCGATTCTGTGTTGTTTTGTGTTTTAAGGGTTTATTGGCATTCATCCTATCTTTAATATTCTAATTTCAACGTATGCATACAAAATTCAAATTACTTACATTATTTGGTTTCTTCTGTTCAGGTTTTGCTTTTGGGCAGCTTGGCGAAAAAAAAGAAGTGTTCACACATGCAGATACATTGCGCGGAACATTAAATGCAGACAGGACTTGGTGGGATGTGATCCATTATACCGTTGATGTTACGCCCGACTACGATGCAAAAAGCATCAAAGGAAAAATGGACATGCGTTTTAAAGTACTCGAACCCGGAAAACGCATGCAGATAGACCTTCAGCAACCGATGGAGCTGACAAAAGCATACTTCCATGATAAACAATTAAAATATACACGTGAAGGAAATGTTTATTATATCGAATTTCCTGATGGATTAAAGAAAGGAAAAACAGAAACGCTTGCATTGGCTTTTGCCGGCAATCCAAAAATTGCAAAACGTGCGCCGTGGGATGGCGGATGGATCTTTACCAAAGATTCACTTGGCCGCCCGTGGATGACGGTTGCCTGCCAGGGTTTAGGCGCCAGCGTTTGGTATCCATGTAAGGATCATCAAAGCGATGAACCTGATAGTGGCGCTATTCTGCAGATAACCGTGCCCGATACATTAGTGGCTGTGGGCAATGGACGATTGATCAGCAAAAAATCTTTTAGTGCGGGCACAATGACCTGGCGATGGGAAGTAAAAAATCCGATCAACAATTATTCGATCGTTCCATACATTGGTAAGTATGTAAATTTTACAGACACGGTCATGGGCGAAAAAGGAAAACTGGATATGAGTTACTGGGTGCTTGATTATAATGTAGAAAGAGCGCAGAAACAATTTACACAGGCAAAGACCATGATACATGCGTTTGAATACTGGATGGGGCCTTATCCGTTCTATGAAGACAGTTATAAGCTGGTTGATGCACCGCACCTCGGCATGGAACACCAGAGCGCAGTTGCATATGGCAACAAATATCTGAATGGTTATCTTGGCCGTGACATGAGCGGAACGGGTTGGGGATTGAAATGGGATTTTATCATCGTGCATGAAAGCGGCCATGAATGGTTCGCCAATAGTATCACCAGTAAAGACCTTGCAGATATGTGGATCCATGAAGGCTTTACTAATTATTCCGAAACCCTGTTCACAGAATATGTATACGGCAAAGAAGCGGGCAATGAATACAACTACGGATCACGCAAAGGCATTAAAAACGACAGGCCTATCATCGGGCCGTATGGCGTGAACAAGGAAGGCAGCGGCGATATGTATCCGAAATCCGGCAACATGTTGCAGAGCATCCGCCATGCAATGAATAATGATGAAAAGTTCAGGGCGATGTTGCGTTACCTGAATAAAAAATTCTATCATCAAACAGTAACCACAGAAGATATCCAGAAAGTAGTGAGTGAATATTTTGGCAGCAGTGTACAAAGAATATTTGACCAGTATTTACGGACCACACAGATACCTGTGCTGGAATATTATATATCGCCTGATAAAACCCAGCTCTCCTATCGTTACACAAATTGTGTGGATGGATTCAATCTCCCCATCTTTATCAAAACAGACCTGGGTGGATTATTGTTAGGACCAGAATCAAACAAATGGAACACAAAGACTTTACGTCCTGGTGATCTGCAGGCTTATAAACTGGATTCGATAGAAAAGAATTATTACGTAACCGTAAAACAAGTTCAGTCAACAAACTGATACGCTTAACGCGAAAAGCTGAACGCTTAACGCAAACCAATAAACGAATAAACCAGTAAACCAACTTAATGGGTAATATCCGGAAGCAGACCATCATCTCGAGTATACTGGTGTATATTGGTTTTTTTATTGGCTTCATCAATAATTATTTCTTCACGGCTAAAGTGCCTTTCTGGTTTTATAAGAGCGGAAATATTTTTACACCGGAACAATACGCTCTTACAAAAGTGTTCACCGATATTTCGCAGATCATGTTTGCTTTCGGAGCGTTGGGTATCATTCCGGTAGTGTATAAATTCTATCCCTATTACAAGGATAACCTGGAAGAAAAAAAGACCGATCTGATGACATGGGCTTTGCTCATTACATTGATCGGCTTTCTGCTCGTGCTGGCAGGCGGTTTGTATTTTGAACCGTTGATCGTTCGGAAATTCAGTGAAAGGTCTCCCCTGCTGGTTGAATTTTATTTATGGGTATTCCCATTGGCAGCGGGAATGCTGTTATTTTCTGTGATAGAAAGTTTTTGCTGGGCGCTGCAACGATCCGTTGTTTCCAATTTTCTGAAAGAAACAGGGATCCGTGCACTCATCAGCGTGCTGATCGCTTTTTATTATTTTAAAGTGATCTCGTACCGAACATTCATCTGTTTATTTTCTCTTCATTATCTCGTTGTGTTTTCGGTGTTACTGGTTTATTTGTACCGGTCGGGACATCTTCATTTTACTTTTACCGTAAGCCGTGTTACAAGAAAGTTCTGGAAAAAAATGGTGAGCATGCAGATACTGCTGTATAGTGGTACCTGTATTGCAGCCGTTGCAGCAACCATAGACACATTGATCATTGCAAGTTTAAAAGGGCTTTCTACTGCAGGTATTTTTGTTTTTGCGCAATTTGCATCTTCGCTGATACAAGTGCCGCAAAGAAGCATCACCGCTATTTCTGCCAGTGTGTTATCGCGTGCATGGAAGGATAAGAATTATAAGGAGATAGAACGGATCTATTCGCGATCCTGTATCAATCTGTTGTTGATGTCGCTGTTTATCTTCGGCAACCTCTGGCTCAATATGGTTCCCGGCATGCAGCTGTTCAGGATCCAGGATGCATATACAGCCGGCATGGGCGTTGTGTTTGTATTGGGTATGGCACGGATGATAGATGCAGTTACCGGTTTGAATACAATGGTGATCAATACCTCTACTTTCTGGCGTTTCGATTTTTACAGCAGTGTGATATTACTTGCGTTCCGTTTGCCGTTAACTTATTTCCTGATCAAAAATTATGGTATCATCGGTTCGGCATTTGCAGAGCTTACGGCTGTAACCCTGATCAATTTTGCGCGGTACGAATTTCTCCGCAGGAAATTCAGGATGCAACCTTTCAATCAAAAAACATTCTACTCAATTGTTTTAGCCGTTGCGGCATATGGCATTTGCTATTTTGCTTTCAGAAGTGTGGGTGGATGGACAGGATTGATATTACGCGGCATAACTTTCTCACTCATGATGATCGCCGGAATATTTTACGGAAAACTCACACCTGATGCGGGGCAGTTATATGAAGTGTTTCTAAAACGGATCGGGAAATCTAAATAGTAACGTGTTTTAGAATTAAACACATAGGTACATAGGTTTAGGAAAAGGAAACATAGCTTCCGTCTATGTGCGCCTGGCTTTTAACTATGTAACTATGTGTTTAAAAAATGCCACACGGAATTAACAGCCCAGGTAAAATTATTATTTACCCTTAACCGCTGCATCATTAGCCGGAGTTGCCCTGCCGGCTCCTTTAAATTTTGGCTGCCAGTATTTTTCATTCAGGTCGCTGATCATCACACCACCGCTCGTGGCTGCATGTACAAATTTGTTATTGAGTAAGTAAACACCCACATGCGAAACCTGTTTTCCTTCGGTATTAAAAAAAACAAGATCGCCTTCACGCAGATCTTCGAGATCTATCTTCTCACAAAAATTATATTGCTCCAGCGAAGTGCGCGGCAATGATATTTTATACACATCACGCAAAATGATCTGTGTAAAAGCAGAGCAATCGATACAGCCATCCGTGCTCCCGCCCATGCAGTATTTTGTGCCCCACCATTTATCGATCGTTTCCAGTAAAGGAATATTGGTCAGCTTCTCAACCGTTGCATCTGTTGCGATCGCATATTTTAACTGCAACATATTCGCATTCTCCAAACCGGTGCCCATGAGTTTTGCATTTGGTTTATCAACAGGCGCTGAAGATCTGTTACCGGTTTCCGGTTTCTGGTTGGCGGTAATATATTTGTTATTGGCTGCAGAACCGCCGGGCGTAACTTCTATCCCATTCAGAAATTCGCGTTTACCGGGCTTACCCGATTTTTTAAGTGCAGTAGAAGATGCAGCGCTATCCTTTCCGCTGATCGAATGCACAGTATGGCAACCGGAAAATACCAGCAGGCTTATGACCGCTATCGTTATTACGTGTAGTTTCATACTTGCTTTTGCAAGTTAAGAGGCGTGTTGTTAATACGATTACAAACTGAATAACTTTAGGTTTTTTGAGACACGAAATATGAAAATGTGGATAAGTCTGGAGACTGGAGTTAGGAGACTGGAGTATTAAGTTAAAAGATGAAGATGTGGAAAATTGTTTCATGAAAACCTCTATCCAATAAACGATATTTGCAGGCTGTCCGTAGCCTGAATACTCCAGTCTCCAGACTTCTAACTCCAGACTTAAAATAATGACCCAATTTTCACATCTCCACGTCCACACCCAATACTCGCTCCTAGATGGTGCCGCACCGATCGACGGCCTGTATAAAAAAGCTATGAAAGATGGCATGCCTGCATTGGCCATCACCGACCATGGCAATATGTTTGGCGCATTCAATTTTGTAGCGCAGGCATGGAAGAATACCAAAGTGGTTGGCAAGGACGATAACGGGAAAGACATTTTGGAACCGCTTGTAAAACCGATCGTTGGCTGCGAGTTTTATGTTGTGCGCGACAGGCACGCAAAATCATTCACGAAAGATGTGAAGGATGAACGTTATCACCAGGTATTGTTGGCAAAAAATAAAATCGGGTATCAAAATCTTGTAAAGCTTACTTCATTAGGTTTTATAGAAGGCATGTACAGCAAGTATCCGCGTATCGATAAAGAACTGATCGAGAAATACCATGAAGGATTGATCGCTACAACCTGCTGTATCGGCGCCTATGTGCCGCAAACGATTTTGCATGATGGCGAAGAAAAAGCGGAGAAAGAATTCAAGTGGTGGCTCGATATGTTTGGAGAAGATTATTATATCGAACTGCAGCGCCATAATATAAAAGAACAGGAACTGATCAACAACACATTGATCAAATTCTCTAAAAAATATCATGTGCCTGTTATTGCAACAAACGACAGCCACTATGTTGATAAGGACGATTCAAATGCACACGATATCCTTCTCTGCATCAATACCGGTGAAAAACAAAGCACGCCGGGTTTTGATGATTTTGTAAATGATGATACGCAGGTAAAGAACCGCCGGTTTAAATTTCCGAACGACCAGTTCTATTTTAAAACAAAGGATGAAATGGCGCAGCTGTTCAGCGATATTCCCGAATCGCTGGATAATACACAGGCCGTGGTTGATAAGATCGAGATCCTCAACCTGAAAAAAGATATCCTCCTTCCCGCCTTTCCTGTTCCGAAAGAATTTTTGGTGCATGCAGATGCCAACCTGAACCAGTGGGAATATTTACAACACATTACACGCGAAGGTGCGAAGATGCGTTACAACGATCTCACGCCCGAAATACAGGAACGGATAGATTTTGAACTGTTCACGATCCGCACAATGGGTTTTGCCGGTTACTTTTTAATTGTAAGCGATTTTATCAAAGCCGGCCGCGATATGGGCGTATTTGTTGGCCCCGGCCGCGGATCTGCTGCGGGAAGTGTGGTGGCATATTGCATCGGCATCACTAATATCGACCCGATCAAATACAATTTACTGTTCGAACGTTTCCTCAACCCCGACCGTAAGAGCATGCCCGATATCGATACGGATTTTGATGATGAAGGCCGCCAGAAAGTGATCGATTATGTAGTTGACAAATATGGAAAGAACCAGGTAGCGCAGATCATTACCTATGGTACCATGGCCGCAAAAATGAGCATCAAAGATGTGGCGCGCGTATTGGATCTTCCGCTTGCTGAAAGTAATATGCTGGCCAAACTCGTTCCCGACAGGCCGGGAACCGAATTGCGAAGGGTTTTAAAAGCGCCGATGACAATGAAAGACGGCGAGAACTCGCTCGAAGAAAAAGAAGGTTACCAGCAGGATGATATTGAAAATATAAAACGCATACGCGAAATATATAACGGAACGGATATCCGTGCACAGGTTTTGAAAGAAGCGGAAAGGCTCGAAGGCTCAGTACGGAATACCGGTATACATGCAGCCGGCATCATCATCGCGCCAAAAGATTTAACTGATTTACTTCCGGTTGCCACTTCTAAAGATTCTGAATTGTGGCTAACGCAGATAGAAGGCGGTGTGATCGAGGATGCAGGCGTTATTAAAATGGACTTTTTGGGATTGAAGACCTTGTCCATTTTAAAAACCGCTTTACAACTCATCAAACAAAATCATGGGATCACGATCGATCTCGATACGATTCCATTGGATGACGAAAAAACTTTTCATCTCTATCAAAAAGGAGAAACCAATGCAACGTTCCAGTTTGAAAGTGTGGGCATGCAGAAATATTTACGCGAACTGAAACCCGATAAATTCGATGACCTCATCGCGATGAATGCCTTGTACCGCCCCGGCCCTATTGCATATATTCCAAAATTCATCGACCGTAAACTTGGCCGCGAAGCCATCAGTTACGACCTCGATGATATGAAAGAATATCTCGAAGAAACATACGGCATCACTGTTTACCAGGAACAGGTAATGCTGCTCAGCCAAAGTATCGGCGGTTTTACCAAAGGCGATGCGGATGTATTGCGCAAAGCGATGGGTAAGAAACAAAAATCGGTGCTGGATAAAATGAAAGCGCAGTTTATTTCCGGCGCTACTGCCAAAGGATATGCAGCGGCTACATTAGAAAAAATATGGACCGACTGGGAATCATTCGCGCAATATGCATTCAACAAATCGCATTCTACCTGTTATGCATTTGTGGCTTATCAAACCGCTTATTTAAAAGCGCATTATCCGGGAGAATATATGTCGGCGGTTCTGAACCATGCAGGTGCCATCGACAAGATCACTTTCTTTATGGAAGAATGCAAACGCATGGGTATAAAAGTTCTCGGGCCAGATATCAATGAGTCGCTGAAAGGCTTTGCGGTTAACCAGAAAGGCGAGATCCGTTTTGGATTGGGTGGATTAAAAGGTGCGGGCGATGCAGCCGTTGATAACATCATCGCCGAAAGGGAAAAGAATGGCTGGTATAAAGACATGTTTGATTTCATCAAACGCGTGTTGCAGAAAAATGTAAATAAAAAATCGCTGGAGAGCCTTGCTTATTCCGGCGCCTTTGATTGTTTTACAACTTATCACCGCGCGCAGTATTTTCATATCGCTGATGGTGAAAGAACAACGGGGCTTGAAAAAATTATCGGTTACGGACAGGCGCAGCAGAGCCTGAGCATCGGAACCACCAATACATTGTTTGGCGACCTGGCAGATGCCATGCATATTCAAATGCCCAAGATCCCCAACTGCGAACAATGGACATTAACTGAATTGCTGGATCATGAAAAAGATGTGACCGGTATGTTCATGAGCGGACATCCTCTGGATCATTTTAAATTTGAGTTGAAGTATTACGGCATTACGCGTATCAATGATTTTAATGAAATAAAAGATACGCTTCAGCTTCAATCGAACCCGGGTAAAAGCCATCGTGTAGCTGGTTTGATAATAGATGTGCAGCACCGGGTGACCAAAACAGGAAAAAATTTCGGTTCATTCGTGATCGAAGACTTTACCGGTAAAACAGAATTTCTTTTGTGGAGCGAAGATTATATCAAGTTTCAGAATTATTTGGAGAAAGGGCAGAATGTTTTGCTGAACGGCTATTTCCGCCCGCGATACAACCGCCCTGACGAATTTGATTTTAAAGTGAACACCATGTCACTGCTGGAAACGGTAAAACAAAATCTTACCAGGAGTATCGAGATCAATATCCATCCTGCTTCGCTTACGAAAGATTTTGTAAATTTTGTAGATAAGAACGTCCGCAGTTTCCCGGGAAAATCTTCTCTCCGTTTTAATATCTACGAACCCAAAGAAAATCTCAAAGTGAGCCTTGTTTCTTTTGAAAAAGGTTTCCAGATGAATGAAGAAATGGCCGATTTTTTAATGGATAATCCTGATGTAGAAGTGCATGTTGGATTAGTTGGCTGATCTCTTTTTACTGATGATCACTGAACCTTGTTGTATACTTCCACATTTCCAAAAGAAAACAGTTCTGCGATATCGAGGTTATTTGGATTTGTAAAATTGCTACGCATTGTTATATGCGTTGTATTCGGTGCAATATTGATAACAGTTTTTTGGATATCTGACGTGTCTCGTATTGAATTAGCACCTTGGCTGTTGTTGATCAGGTTCATCTTGTCTATTTCTACCATCACCGTTCCATTGATTGGGCCTGATAACTCGCAGGTAAGGTCAACAAAAATGTTACAGGGTTTAGGCGTTTCGCCGTCTTTATAACTGTAACAAACCACTTCAGGTGTCATGGTAACGGTAAGCGTTGTGCCGTTGATGTTTCTTATAAGTGTTTCGCTTTCGGTTTTTTTAGTATTGTTTTCGATTGTTACGGGTTGCTCCACAAAACTTTTTGTGCAAGAGCAAAATAAGCAGATCACCAAAAGCGATCGTATCATCTGTATGTTTTTCATAGCCAGTCTTTTTTAGATATATTCTCATACATTGATTTTTATGTACACAATACTGCCTGTTAAAAACCAATACCATGGATTATGAAGTGTATTTGCTTGTATATGAGACATTTATAACCCATAACTCGCCGGCAACTACAGGTATTGCGGATTTCTTTACACGTAAATATGGATTGTGGGAATAGTGAATAAGAGGATAAACTGCCCGGCTGTCAGATTAACTGATGTAACGTCACTAAGCACAGTGGTGGAAAAGTCAAATCAGCATAAACCGCGGTTTGGATTTATATTTGACATCCCTTACGTGTTAAGAGATAATCTTATAAACAATTAAAAAATAGAAAATGGCTTTAGAACTAACAGATGCAAACTTCCAGGCCAAAGTGCTGGACAGCGATAAATTAACACTGGTTGATTTCTGGGCAGAATGGTGCGGCCCTTGCCGCGCAATCGGGCCTGTTATTGAAGAACTCGCAAAAGAGTACGATGGTAAAGTGAACGTGGGCAAAGTAAATGTTGACCATAACCCTACCCTGAGTGTGAATTACGGTATTACTTCAATACCTGCCATCCTTTTTATTAAAGGTGGGCAGATCGTTGACAAGCAGATCGGCGCTGTACCAAAATCGGTGCTGGATAAAAAGATTCAGTCGCATATTTAACTGATGCGATGGTGTGATTAAAGAGCATTTGATAATGCTCTTTTTTTATGCCCATCATTGCTTCGTATTGTATAGCCTGCAAATTATCAAAGCAATTGCGCCACAGATTCACAGATCGCCAGTGCTGGCCTGTGAATCTGTGGCGAACTGATTTTTGCACTTCAATTTAAATCACACAATGCCGGCTGCTTTGTTCCTCTAAACGACGTTATTTTTTTCATTATCTTCCTCCCTATTATCTAACCAAATAATTGCTGTATGATGAATATCAAGTCGCGCCTGGTCGTTATGAATTTTTTGCAATTTTTTATATGGGGTTCATGGCTCATTTCAATCGGGAATTATTTAGGGGGTACACTACATTTTAAAGGCGCAGAAATAGGTGCAGTATTTTCCACTTTGGGTATAGCTTCCGTGATCATGCCGGCTATCATGGGCATTATTGCCGATAAGTGGTTAAATGCTGAAAGGGTTTTGGGCGCCTGTCATATTATCGGAGCCTGTATGTTGCTTTGGGCATCTACTGTTACGGATCCTAAAATGTTCTTTTGGGTGATGCTTCTTAACTCTATGTTCTACATGCCTACCATAGCTTTAAATAATACCGTTTCCTATATTATTTTAGAAAAAAGAGGATTTGAGATAGTGAAAGATTTTCCACCGATACGTGTTTGGGGAACCATTGGTTTTATTGCAGCCATGTGGACTGTTGATCTATGCAATTGGGATGCAAGCAAAATGCAGTTGATCTTTAGTGCAGTTTCCGCATTGGCATTGGGTGTATACGCATTTACAATGCCCAAATGCCCGCCTCCAAAATCAAATAAAAGTGGTTCGATCATTTCGTCATTGGGTTTAGACGCTTTTGTATTATTCAAACAAAGGAAAATGTTCATTTTCTTTTTGTTTGCTTTGTTTTTAGGCGCCGCTTTACAGATCACGAATGCTTTTGGCAGCTCTTTTTTAGAGAGCTTTAAATCAACGTACCCCGATTCTTTTGTTGTGAATCACAAACTTTTTACACTTTCTATCTCGCAGATATCCGAGACACTGTTTATCCTTACCATACCGTTCTTCCTTCGCAAATTCGGTATCAAAAATGTAATGCTGATGAGCATTTTTGCCTGGGTATTCCGTTTTGGATTATTTGGTATCGGTAATCCGGGCAATGGTTTATACCTGTTGATATCTTCCATGATCATTTATGGAATGGCTTTCGATTTTTTCAATATATCAGGGTCATTGTTTGTAGAAAAAGAAGCGCCATCGGGCATGCGGGCCAGCGCGCAAGGGTTGTTTATGTTTATGACCAATGGATTGGGCGCCATGATCGGCGGGTATTGCAGCGGGTTGGTAGTAGATTATTATACAAAAGACGGGATCACTGATTGGCATAGTACCTGGTTTGCGTTTGCAGGCTATGCATTGGTATTAGGAATTATATTTCCATTAGTATTCAGGTATAAACATGATCCGGCACAGGCAGTTACTATGAAGCATTGATTTTTATGAAACACATAGGTACATAGTTTAGAGCCAAGGGCACATTAGCGTATTCTATTGTGCCCTTTCTTATCCTATGTATCTATGTGTTTCCACGGTTAATTTAGAAATTAAAAAATATAGCCGATACAAAACGCCAACCGATAATAAACGATTGCACCGTAACTTTGTGCCAATTTTAAATAGCGATGATGCAATCAAATATCTCCGATCCTTCTGTTGTTGTAGCAGCAACCACAGATCCGCAACTCAAACAAATTGGCGAAAAGATACTCCGCAAAGAAAGGATCAGCTTCGATGACGGCGTGGCGCTTTTTGAAAAAGGTTCACTTGCTTATCTTGGCACATTGGCCAACTGGGTTCGAGAACAGAAGCATGGCGATAAAACCTATTTCAACCGCAACTTTCATATTGAGCCAACCAATGTTTGTGTATTCTCCTGCAAGTTCTGTTCGTATTCGCGTTTATATGCTAATCGTGAGGAAGGCTGGGAACTGAGCATAGACCAGATGATGCACATTGTAAAAAGCTACGATGGTAAACCTGTTACCGAAGTACATATTGTTGGCGGCGTTCATCCAAAAATGAACATGGCTTTTTTTATCGACCTGCTGAAAGCGATCAAAGCGCATCGTCCCGATCTTCATATCAAAGCCTTCACACCGGTTGAACTGGATTATATGTTCAAGAAGGCAAAAGTAACGGTGGAAGAAGGCATGCGGCTCGCACATGAAGCAGGGCTTGATTCTTTACCTGGCGGCGGCGCTGAAATATTTCATCCCGAAATAAGAACGCAGATCTGTGAAGACAAAGTTGATGCAGAAGGATGGTTGCATATTCACAAAGCGGCGCATGAATTGGGTATGCATAGTAATGCTACCTTATTGTATGGGCATATCGAAAAATTCTGGCACCGCATCGATCATATGGAAAGACTGAGAAGCCTGCAGGATCAGACCGGTGGCTTCAATACGTTCATCCCGCTCAAATTCCGTAACAAAGAAAATGATATGAGTTATGTGAAGGAATCATCGGTGATCGAAGACATGCGGATGTATGCCGTGTCGCGTTTGTATATGGATAATTTTCCGCACATAAAAGCATACTGGCCCATGTTAGGCAGACAGAATGCACAGCTTGCTTTATCGTTTGGCGTAAATGATATTGACGGAACGATCGACGACTCTACCAAAATATATGCAATGGCAGGCAGTGAAGAACAAACACCGGCAATGAGTACTTCGGATCTTGTTACATTGATCAAACAGGTAAAAAGACAACCTGTAGAACGCGGTACATTGTACAACGAGATCAGGGATTATACCGATGTGGATATGCAAACCTTCGAAGTGAACGCCGCACTCAATTAACTAAATACTTTAAAAGATTTTGACAGCGCAGTAAATTTTCATCCGTTGCGAGCCCGTTTTTTTAATTTCCCT
>Ga0206895_1074_pt1 | contig 28755 bp, 27 predicted proteins | sample Alteio_BWOrgHeat_51_FD_152967 | JGI IMG/M metagenome (GOLD analysis project Ga0206895, IMG submission 152967) | Enriched cells from forest soil in Barre Woods Harvard Forest LTER site, Petersham, Massachusetts, United States -... | ecosystem: Environmental > Terrestrial > Soil > Temperate forest >...
ATCCGGCCTATAATAAGGACCGGGGACCGGTTCATGTGTTTGCGATCAGGGCGCATTTTGAGTTCTAGGTCGTTGGCGAAGGATTCAAAAAAGGAACCGGGTTTAGATAAAACATCTTTTTCCAGCCTTGTGGACTATGGTCGACGCGCCAGAAGCAGGGAAATATCGACTTGATCGTGTAGTGGAGATGGGGCGGTTTCCCCTTTGCGTCACCGGTGCTGCCCACGGTTCCAATGGTGCTGTGATGGGAGACGAGGGCTAGCGGATGAGTCCGGATGTCGGACAAGTGTGCGTAATAGTGTAACCGCCATTTAGGTCCGAGCACCATGACAAAATTTCCGCCGAGCCTGTTCTGTCCTTCTGCGACGACGATTCCCGCGGTTGCAGGGTGCACGTTGGTTCCTTGCTTTGCAAAAATATCGACTCCCTTGTGGGTCCCGGATTCGCCCCAGGGATAAGCCCAAAATGAATGCTGATCGTAGTCAGCAGAGGTGGCCCCTTCGACGGGCATGACAAGGTTTTGAGGGATTAACCAACCGGTAAAGAGGATGGCTGTCAGGATGAGTAAGATTTTGAAGCGGGTCTTTTGCGTTTTTTTGGCGCGGTTCATAGAAAGTTAAGATAGAATCGATTCTTCGCCTTTCCTAGCTGCACGTACCTAAAGAGGTGTTAAATTGTGTGAAATCTACTGTTATGAAATGGCTGCTCCTTGTGACCTTCCTGGCCGCTTCCCCGCGCGGCTATGCACAGACCTATGCGATCGTGGCGGACCGGTTGATCGATGGTAAGAGCGATCAGGCGTTTTCGAATCCGACGATCATTGTGCGGGAGGGGAAAATTGTCGATATAAATTTTGGTCGGGTCATCCCGGATTCGGCCATTATTATCGATCTGAAGGGACAAACCGTAATGCCTGGTTTGATGGATGTGCATACGCATTTGCTGGCTGACGGCCGCGACTATGACAAGGACCTGTATGGCAATTCGCCCTCCTATCGCGCGCTTCGGGCCGTCATGCATTTGCGGACGGCATTGAATAACGGGATTACGACAATACGGGACGTTTGTTCGGAGGGCGCCGGGTTTGCGGACGTGGATTTGTCGCGGGCGGTGGATTCGGGGTTTGTCGATGGGCCGCGCATCTTTCCGGCGGGGCCGGGGATCGCCGCCACAGGGCAATATCTTCCTTCGGGCCGTGACCAGAACTGGACGATCGATCTGCCATATGGTACGCAATTCGCGACGGGGGTCGATGAGTGCGTGAAGGTGGTGAGAGAGGAGCGGGCGCGGGGGGTGAAGTGGATCAAAATGTATGCGGACTGGGCTTCGCCGACCTTCAGTGCAGAAGAAATGAAGGCGATCGTCAGCGAAGCAAACAAGCTGGGTATCCAGGTCGCGGCACATGCCTATAGTAGTCTGGCGATCCGGATGGCCATTGAATCGGGGGTTCGCTCAATCGAGCATGGGATCCGATTCAACGATTCGCTGATCCGGCTGGCGCTGGCGCATGGAACCTTCTGGTGTCCCACGCTGACCGTCCTGCAGGAATTGCCAGGGCCAGTGCTGGATACAATGTATAGATACCTTAACCGCGCCTACAAGGCGGGGGTGCCGATCGCGATGGGTACGGACATCGGGAGTTTTCCGTGGGACATCAATGAGACGGGTGAACTGGAGATCTATGTCCGAAAGGGCGGGTTGACGCCGATGGATGCGATCAAGACCGCTACGCTGAATGCCGCGAGGCTGCTGCATTTGGAGAACAGGCTCGGCCAGATCCAAAAAGGCTATACGGCCGATATCATTGCGGTGAAGGGGAATCCACTGGAGGATATTGCGCTTATTCAGCAGGTTGATTTTGTGATGAAAGACGGGAAAGTATATAAACGGCCATGAGGATGAGCGGGCAGGCTGAATATGATGATCTCGATGTATTCGTCAATGAATGGCTGGCGGCCGGGGAGATGCCGGAACCGACGATCGAGCTTGGGACGGGAATGGTCGAATATTATAAGACCCCGGCGCGGGTGGTCGTCGAGATGATCGGCCGGATCGACTGGAAATCAAGCGATGTGTTCGTGGATCTTGGGGCGGGCCTGGGGCAAGTGGCGTTGCTGGTGCATTTGATGACCGGAGTTCGTGCACTCGGGGTTGAGATTGAGCCCGCCTATTGTGCATATGCGCGGCGGAGCGCGGAAGTGATTGGAGCAGCAGCGGGGGTACGTTTCGTGGCGGGAGATGTGAGGACGGCCGATCTTTCGGAAGGTACCGTGTTCTTTCTTTTCACGCCGTTTAAAGGGGAGGTGTTCGATCAGGTAATGGAGCGGTTGCGGGTGGTAGCGGAGTTGCACCCGATCCGGGTGATCGGCTATGGACCGTGTCTAAAGGAGATCGCGGGGCTGGAGTGGCTGAAGCGGGAAGGGGAAGGGGATGGGGATCGGGATGGCGGGGATTACGATTATTTTTTCAGATATGCATTAGGAATATTCGGCAGCGTATAGTTGATGTTGTAGGCATGATGAAGTAAGGTCGAGATGGTCCTTGAGATGATCGCCGGGTCGCGGTGCATTTGGGGGAGGAGGCCCATTGCAGCATAGCTGATGGGGTTGACGGCAGGAATGAAGGTCTCCCACTCGAATCCCCTACCCCATAGCAATCCCCTTACGGTGACGGAGAGATCGGCGGAATACCGTAAAAGAAGGTGCAGCATTCCTTCGGAGTTGTTGAGGATCTGGCAAACGGTATGGAAGACCGGGGTATGGCCGCCGAATCCATGGGCGTCCAGGGCAGCGGGGGCGTTGATGTCGGCGCCATAGTTCACCAGTACTTCGGCACATGCGATGTGATTGAATTCCGCGCAATAGTGTAACAGGGTGCCGCCGGTCAGGGGAGTGAAGGGATTGTTGAAGCGGTCGTAGGTTTTATCCACGAGATGGAGGTTCGTCTCAATCAATCGTTCCAGCGTTGAAGCATCATTCGCGAGGACGGCGAGAAGTGCGGGGTCGTCGAATTCGAGGCCGTACTCATTGAAGACCCTCACGCAGTCGCTGAAGCGCGGCGATCTAAGATACATTTCGACAAGGCTGGTGAAGAGCGGGATACCGTAGTGCTGTTCGTTAGGGCTGCCGCCTTCCGCAAAATACTGACGGATGCCGTCGACCGAGTGGACCTCGAAGTCGCCAAGTAAGGAGGCATATCTTGTCCCGGTCATAGTCCCTAAAAGTATCACTTATCGAGCAACATCGCGTCAGGCGGCGGGGCAATTTTTTTTAAGGGATCGTTGAGGAAGGCTCGAAGCGTTCCATCCATCTCATCGTTTAAAAAGACGACGTGGCTCCAGCCGGGGAAGACCAGCCGCTGGCTGTTGGGGAGGTAATGGTGGATGCGGTCGATGTATAGGGGGCGACAAGCAGGGTCGAGTTCGCCGTCGCCGAGCAGCGCAGGTACAGCGGAGTAGAAGGGCTCTTTGGTTTCGCGGTTAATGGGGCAAACCTGCCAGCAGTCGCAGATCTCGCGGTAAACGTCATTGATATGATAGCCGGTCAAAAACGGGTAGAGTTCATGCGACTGTTGCAAGACGCGTTCGGCGTGATAGGCCGTCTGGTCGGCGCAGTAGACAGAAAGTCGCATGGCGGATGGGCCGTCCGGTGGACTAAAAATATTATCCAGATGGTCCCGGATGTACGGGTCATGGCGCCCGGCGATGATCTCGGTGATCATAAAGGGAATGTCTTTGATACCCCTGACGTTGAAGAACCGGCCCTCGATGATATCGAGCAGGTCATTGCGCGTATAGTGGATGTTCAGGGTGTCCGTGGTTCCTTTCTGGAGATAGCGGATGGATAAGACCTTTCCATTCAGCGAAGTAAAATACCGTTGAAATGCAGGAAAAAGATTTCCATAACGATCCTTGTCGGCGGAGTCCCTGGCACAGCGCTGACAGACGATCTTCAATGCTTCCATAAAATTGGCCGGCTCGTCCTCATCGATGGGGACAAAGTTTGGCAACGGGGAGTCGAGGATAAGCGAGCGGATGCGGGCCGGGTCTTTTTTCAGGACATCGAGCATGAGGCCGCCGCTGTAAGATACGCCCAGGAGGTTGACCGAATCGATATGTAGTGCGTTGAGCAGGTCGTCGATGTCTGCCACGGTCTCGTCGGTATTGTAACCGCTGAGGTCGATACCCCTGGATTGCATGGCTTTTTTGTAACGGCGGACCCCTTCCAGGTACATACTGTCTTTGTTGAGGTTTTTCCGGTACGATTCCATGATCGCGTCACTGAGCTCAGAACTTTCGAGGGCGGGAAGGGCGAAGCGGGTGCCGCGTTGTTCGAAGGCGATGCAGTCGCGGTCGAGGATGACCGAGTGGGTGACGGCGCCCCTGATCCAACCGAGAGAACTGCCGCCGGGTCCGCCAGTGGTGAAGAGAAGGGGGTCTTTCCGCTTATCCGGGTTTTTGCTATAGGCGATGATGAATGGCACTTTGATCGTGCGGGAATTGGGTTTGGTGCGGTTCTCGGGGACGAGGAGGTAACCGCAGCGGGTTTGAAAGGAGCTGTCGATCTTTATAGGGCAGGCGCTGTCCTGGATGTGCCGCGGCTGCGCGGGGACAGTGAATGAGAGCAGGATCAGGAGTGGGGCGAGGACGTGCTTCATGGGTGGTTTTGGGTCAAAAGTAGGATGGCCGCCGGAAAAACCGGAGGTAAAAAACGGACAATTTACGGGGCGTTGAGCGCGGGTGACTAGCGGGACGGTAAGGGGTGCATCGTGAGGCGACGGCCGGTGAATTGGCGGACCGCTTTATAGAAATGGCTGCGGTCATAGTAGCCGAAGGCTTCAGGGGAGAAGTTGGGCTGGCCGGCGAGATAGCTGGTAAGGGCGGTGCGGGCGCGGAGGATGGAGAAGTATTTTTTTGGCGGCAGGCCAATGAGGCGGTGAAAATAGCGGTTGATGGTCTTTGAGTGTAGGAAGTGTCGTTCGGCCAACTGTGTGGTGTTTGGGGCCATACCGGCGTCTTCGAAGTGACCGATGCTGTCGCGGACCAATTTGGAATAGTGGTCATGGTTACGCCGGCGGGTAAAGGAGGTGAGGAAGTGGTTTTCGAGGAGCAAGATGCGGGCCTGAGGTGTTGCGGCGGTTTTGAGTTGTGTCAGGAGGCATTGGGGGAGGACATCGTGAAGTGAAACTATTCTGCCGGCAAGTTTTGGCTGACTGAGACCAAGGATCGACTCAAGGCCGCCAGGATAGAATTTGACGGTGAAGATATGGTCAGTTGGATCATTGTGACGGGTCGTGGGGGTGTCGCGCAGGACGAGGATATCGTGGTTGGACGCGATATGGTGCGTGTCGTGGCCGGTGCTTAACCGGTAGGGCTTGCCGAGGTTGATCCAGAAGGTAGGCGTCCAACTCGGAAACATTTCGACGGTGAACGGATTGCCGGCGACGAGGCTGGCCGTCTTTTCTTTGGATGACTCGGAGAAAAATTCGATGTAGGGGCGCAGCAGTTCGCAGGGCCGGGAGAAATCGTATAGGTCGCGGATATTATCGAAGATCTCGGTCATAGACCAATTTACCTATTTTTTCAGGATCGAGTAGGCTGGAATACCGTCGATACCCTGAATTTTTATGATATACATACCTTTTGCCCGGTCGGTAAGGTCGATGTCGAACAGGTTGTGACCGGGTGTCAGCCGGATGGGCTGGCTCCTGACGATCTGGCCACGGAGATCGAAGATCAGGATTGTTGCCTGTGCGGCGCTGTGACTGTTGATGAGGACGTGCAGCTGATCGATAGCCGGATTGGGATAGACCATACAGCTCAGGCCCTCGATGACCATCACGGTGACAATCGGCGAGTAGGTGGCCTGGCCGTTCTGGTCTACCTCCATTATCCGGTAATAGTCGGTACCGGGGAGAGGCAGGCTGTCGGTAGCCTGATAGGAATTATCTGAACCGGGGTTGGCGGCGCCAAGGGCGGCGACCGTCGCGACCAGGTTAAAGGATTTGGCGTCGGTGGAACGTTCGACAACAAAGTAATTCGTATTGATCTCGTGGGTGGTTGTCCACTTCAGCAGGGTCTCGTTATTCGCCAGTTTTGCGGTGAAGGAAAGGAAGTCGAGGGGCAACGGGTTAGAGGCGCCGAGGGCGATTTGGAAACCCTGGGTCAGATTGCCTCCCGGACCGGAGTAACTGCCTACCGCGATTTCGCCGATGGTAAAGCTGAGTGAGCCAGTGCTGCTTGTAAAGTAGTTGCCGGCAGAGGTAATAACCTGGGGGTTTATCGATTGGGCGGCCGCAGATAGTGAAACGAGGAGAGCGGCTATCGCGGGAAGGAAGTAAAATTTTGACATGGGAAATATTCTATTTGCCAAGAGAGGAAGGTTCGAGGGTGGATGGTTTCCGGCCTTTTAGCCGCGCTTCCACCACCTGGAGCCGTGCGTTGAGGCGGGCGATCGCTTCGGCTTGTTTTTTGACGAGCTGGCTGAGTTCCTGCGTGGCCGAGATGTTGAGGGTGGTGAGACCTTCGTAGTCTACCGAGCGGAAGTCGTCGACCTCTTCGCCGTACACGAAGGCGTGGGTTGCGTTGAGCGCGGCTGATTTGATGATGACTTCATGGTCGGAAGGGATATTCAGGATGCTGTAAGGTTTCATGGCGCCTGCTACATGGACCTTAATGCGGGTAGCCGTGACTGAGAGGTGGTGAGGGAGAGCGAAGGTCAGCAAATAGCCGCTATCGACGCGTTGCATTTTTGTCGTTTCCTGATAGACATTGGGGATAAACCCTTTTTGTTTGCGTATCACCTCCGGGTAGACTTCTTCGACCTGTTGAGCGATCACTTTTTTGAAGTGCCGACGGCCGAGTGCGAGGGTGTCTTTCATGGTGTAATCGGTGACCTGAATTTGGTTGAGCTTGTCGAGATCCGACATGGCGTTACTCCGGCCAATGATATTCTTAACGCGGGCGTCTGACGTGGCGTAAAAGGCCGCCCCCCAGACGTCTCCGCTGTAGGCGTTGATTGCAAGAGGAGACTGGCCGATGAACCCGCCCGGAACCAAGCTCGCTTTTGCTCCGGTCAATGGGTCGATTGTGCCAGAAGAACTAACGGTCAGGACGCCGCCAATGTCGGTATTGCCAGTGATGCTGGCGTCTCCCGTGATGTTGGCGTTACCGTTGTCGATATCAAGGTCGCCGCTTGCAGCTTCAAGAGCGACGCGGGCGCCGTTCAAGACCAGAATACCGTTGCCGTTGGTGTTTACCGCGATGGTCAACTTTGACGTTGCTGTTGCGCTGGGTACGACGCCGATGCCGACGGTGCCTGAGCCGCCCGCGGGCATCAGGGCGAAGGGGACGTTGCTGAACCAGGTGACGGCCGAGGATGTAAGGCCGAAAGACGTGCCCTGGGTACCGTTGCCGATGGCGAGTTGGTTACCGCTAAAGCCGGGCGGATTACCAATCTGGAGCGTGTTGAGCGGGCTGAGGGTTCCGATCCCGACGTTGCCGGTGCCGCTGAAGACAGGCATGAGCGCGAAGTTATTGTTGGTATACCATGTAGTGGTGCCGCTTTCGAAAGCAAATGAAGTAGCCTGTGTGCCGTTACCCATGGCAAGATAGTTGCCGGAGAAGGAAGGGGCATCGCCGATCTGGAGATCGTTGGCTACCGTATTGCTCCCGGTCCCGATTCCGACTCCGCCGGAGTTGGAATTGGAAATATTGTTGCCGCTTGTCGTCCAGGGTCCTGAGCCGGTTGTGCCACCCGGGGTCGATGCGGCGAAGAGGGCATAGGGGACGCTAAGAAGTTCGGAGGTACCGCTGACGGTATAGTTCTTCCCGCCGGCGGGGTCAAGCTCCGTCTTCAGGTATTTGCTGCCGGTGGCCCAATTGATCGTGGCGAAACTGCCGGTGACGGGAGTGCCGGCGCCGACGGCAACGGTGAAAAGGCCCTGGTTATTGGTGACGGGATTAAACGTTTCGGTATAGACAACGGTACCGGTGGCGCTGCCGTCAAGAATGGTCAGCTGAAGACCGACGGTCTTTGAGGCAAGGGCGTTGCCGGCAGCGTCGTGTGCGACGGCCTGGTAGCTAAATGATTGGGGAGTTTGGCCCGTGGCGGAAATGGTGAGAGCGAGACAGCTCAGGATCAGCATAATGCAGGCAAGGTGAGTAGAGATCTCTTTCATAACGCTCGTTTTTGGGTGCAGACAAACTTAGTGTGGTGGAAGATGGGGAAAAAGCAGCAATGGGTGAACGACAAAAAAACTTGGCGAACGACAGGGGTTTTAGCGGAAAGGGGTATATTCGTAAAGAAGCTAACCGTTAGGCCCTCATGACAGACAAAATCTCCTGTATGCTGGTGGATGATGACCGGGTGGACCTGCTGACGACCGAGGCATTTCTGGAGCCCTATCCTTTCATCACGATTTTAGGGTGTTTTTCCCATCCCATGGCGGCACTGGAGGCGACGGGTAAAAGTATGCCGGATGCTTTTTTCATGGACATCGATATGCCGGGGCTGACGGGCCTGGATCTGAGAAGGCGGCTGCTGGATGTACCGGCGTGTATCTTTATTACTTCATATCCGGACTATGCGGTAGAGAGCTTTGAACTGGCGGCGCTGGACTTTCTGGTGAAACCGCTTGAACATAACCGGTTCGCGGCGATGATCAACCGGCTGAAGGAGTATATCACCGTCAGGCGGAAGGCTGACATGCTGAGCCATGCGCTCGGGGCTGATACGGTCTTTATAAAGGATGGCACACAACAGATCAAACTGGCTCTGCACGATATTCTTTTCCTTGAAGCCTTGAACAACTATACTTGCGTGGTAACGGCCGGCCGCAAATATACCGTGCTGTCGACGTTGAGCAATCTTTTGCAGGAAAAGGCCTTCAGGAGCTTTGTGCGAATACACCGCAGCTATGCGGTGCAAAAACATCTGATCCGGAAGATCGGCAGCGCGGACGTGCAGATCGGGGATGTGTTGCTGCCCCTCGGTCGAAGCTACAAACCGGCATTGGATCAGCTAAAACAAAACCAGGGGTGATGAGGACGGCTTTCGGAATATTTTTATTGCTGGGGTTCTGGCTATCGCTTCGTGCGCAGAAGCAGGGTCAGGCATTGGCCGATTCGCTTGAACGCGTAGTAGACGGGCATCCGGATGATACGGCAAAAGTGCGGCTATACGTGCAATTGACGCGTGTGCTGGATGGAGTGAATCCGAGAAAAGGCTTTCCAGCGGCGGAAAAGGGTCTGGCGTTGGCGCAAAGGCTGTCGTATCAGCAGGGGATCGCGAACATCAACAACAGTCTCGGCCTGCTGACGGGAGACACAGGCAACAATACGCAGGCGAAGGTCTATTTCGAGCGAAGCCTGGCGATCAATCGAGCGCTTGATTCCAAATCGAATATCATTGCAAATCTGAGCAATCTTGGGCGCTCCTATGAACGCGAGACTGATTTCGCCAAATCATCGGAATATTATTTTCAGGCCCTGGGGATTGCGCAGGAAAGTGGGAATAATGAACAGGCTGCCCTGGTAGGGACAAATATACTCGCCATGTATGTCGAAGAGCAAGACTACCCGAAGGCGAGGGCTTATGGCGACAGCACGATCCGATGGGGGACCGCGGCGCATGCGCTTATCCATGTAGCCAAGGCCTATGAGATGCTGGGCGTCGTTTATCTGAATTCGGCGGATACGCCAAACGCGAAGAAAAATTACGATACGGCATACGCGCTATACAAACAGTTAGAAAACCAGATCGCCATGGTTTCGGCGCTTTCCAATCTTGCCACGTTGGAAGCCGACCCCCAGAAGCAAATCGATATTACACGACGGGCCCAGGCCATCCTGGATACGGCGGCGCCGCTGTCGCAAAACTCCATCATGAATCAGGCCAACCTTGGCTTTGACTATTTGGCGCTTGGGGAAACCAAAAAAGGCGACGACCAAAGCCGGGATTTTGCGCTGGCACTCGGGTGGATGAAACGTGCGGATTCTTTGTCGAAACTGACGGGCATCCTATCATTTGAACCGGATATCGAGAATGGCCTGTCGGCGTTGGAGAAAGACCGCGGAAATTACCGGGAGGCGCTCTTGCATTATCAGCGCTATACTGCCATAAACGATTCGCTCTATTCCCAGGACAGCAAGAACAGGATCGCGAAGGTCGAGAGCCAGCGCGCGATCGACTTGCAGCATCAGCAGATCGAAAATGAACGGCTTCAGATCAGCAATCAGCGCAAGACGATGTGGATGCTGGTAATCGGGGTTGCGTTGCTGGGCGCGATCGGGGTAATATTGTGGCGGCAGACCGTGATGCGGCAGCGGACGAATAATGAGCTTCTGCGATTGAATGCGGAGCTGAATGAGGCCAATAAAGTGAAGGCGAAGTTCCTGGGCATCCTGAGTCATGATCTGCGGAGCCCGATAGCGCGATTGCTGAATTTCCTCACGTTGCAGAAGAGAAAGCCGGACAGTATGAATGCGTTGGAGAAGGAGGAGTATTGGGAGCGGCTGAGCGGGTCAGCGACAACGTTGCTCGAGACAATGGAGGCGATGCTGTTGTGGAGCAAGGGGCAGATGGAGGTGTTTAAGCCACGGGTCGGGGAGGTTTCCCTGGCGGAGTTGTTTGAACGATTGCAACGGTTTTTCGGAGATATACCGGGGGTAGTTTTTGAATTCGGGTGTGATGGGGAGGTAGTCAGGACGGATGAAGATTATTTATGGACGATTATGCACAATTTGACGGCGAATGCTGTCAGGGCGTTGGAGGGAGCGAAAAACGGGCGGGTTAGCTGGAAGGCGTGGCGCGATGAAGACATGGTTTATTGCGCAGTCAGGGATAACGGGCCGGGAGTAAGCGAAGCTCAGTTGCGGGCATTGTATGATGAGACTGTAGGCGCCGGAGCTCGTCAGGGGCTTGGACTGCATATCATCCGGGATTTAGCCAAGGCAATCGGTTGCCGGATCACGATGCAATCGAAGAAGGGAGAAGGAACGGAATTTATATTACAGCTCGACGGCGGGATCCCAAAATAGTTTGTTGAATTCCACGATCTTGTCACCTTTTAGCTGAATTCCTTCTTTGATCAGCAATGCGCGGCGTTTGCCCGTCCTGTCATGGGAAAGGTGGCCGGAAGCGGTGACAACCCGTTGCGCGGGGACGCGGTCACGCGTGATGTCGACGAAGCGCAAGGCATGACCTACCATCCGGGCGTTGGGGAGGTCAAGGAGCTTCGCGATGGCGCCATACGTGGTAACCCGGCCACGTGGGATCTGGCGGACAACCTCATGGATCATGTCGACGGCTGAAGTCTCCCGTTTGCCGGAGGGACTCACGACGATGAGGCGATGCTTTTTCGGCGTTGGCATTAGCGAAGATAAAATTTTCCTACATTGGGAGGAATGAAATTGCAAACGCCGGTACTGATCATCGGGGCCAGCTTTTCGGGGTTGGCGACGGCAGCCTGTCTCAGACGGCAGAAGGTCGCGTTTGAGGTCATCGAGAAGGAGGGCGAGGTTGGCGCGCCCTGGCGGCATCATTATGACCGGCTCCATCTGCACACAAATAAACGGTTGTCGGGTTTGCCCTTTCTCAAATGGAAGCGGTCGGCGCCGCGCTATCCCAGCCGGCTGGAAGTGGTGGAGTATCTGGAAGAATATCGGCGGGCCTTTGATATTGATCCCCGTTTTCATACGGAAGCGTTGGTTGTGAGGAGGGCGGAAGCGGGCTGGATAACCGAAACGGCCGCAGGACGGATAGAATCCCGGTATGTCGTGATGGCGACGGGAATGTTTGGAAGGCCGAGGGGGGTGGGGATGGTGGGTGAGGAATGTTTTGGAGGGAGGATCGTGCATAGCTACGATTATAAAACGGGGGTGGACTTTGCGGCGCAGCGGGTGCTGGTTGTCGGCTTTGGCAATTCGGCGGGGGAGATAGCGATCGACCTGGTCGAGCAGGGTGCGGAGGTGTCGATGGCGGTACGGTCGGCGGTAAATGTGATCCCGCGGGATATTCTTGGGGTGCCCGTGCTGGAGTTGAGCTTGCTATTGCGCTATTTGCCGCCGCGGATGGCAGACCGGGTCAGCGCACCGCTGGTGCGGGCGGTGATGGGTGATCTTGGCGGGCTGGGTTTGCGGCCTAAACCTTATGGGCCGATCGAGCAAATCGTCCGGGAGGGGAAGGCGCCGGTGCTCGACATTGGAGTGGTGCGGCTGATCCGCGAGGGAAGGGTGCGGATTTTCCCCGGCGTGGAGAAGTTGAATGAGACGGGTGCTGCTTTTGTGGATGGCCGGCGAGCGGACTTTGATGCGATTGTTGCGGCGATCGGTTACGAGTGGAGTTGCAGGGATATCGTGGCGGTGGACGGACGAAGGTTTGAAGATTTGCGGGTGAGTGTGGACCGGCAGCAGTTCTTCGGGGAGGATGGGTTGTATTTTTGCGGGTTCTGGGTTAGTCCGACGGGGCAGATCCGGGAGATTTCGCGGGATGCGAAGCGGATCGCCAGGGATATCGTCGTCCGGGAGGCGGGCAGGACCTAGGAGGACGGGAGGACCTAGGCGGCGGATTTACCAATTTACAGTTTACAGTCAAATGTAAAATGGTTTCGTATGAAAATAGTACGCGTCATCGGGCGGTTGACCCTGTTGATCCTGGCGTGGATGCCGGTGGTTGGAGTGGCACAGGTTGGCGCACGCACGCCGGGAGCAGGTTCGGGAATGTCGCGGTTTGCCGGGGCGGGCTCCGGAATGTCGCGGTTTGCCGGGACAGGCGCGGAGGCAGGCGCCGGAGTGATTCAGAAAAGGAAACACCGCGTGGTGGTCTTGACAGATATAGAAGCCGACCCGGACGACACTCAGTCGCTGATCCGGTTCCTCACCTATTGTAATCAATGGGATGTGGAGGGATTGATCGCCACGACGTCGATCCATCAAAAGGCGAGGGTTGCGCCGGAGAGCATCCTGAAAGTGCTTGATGCCTACGAAAAAGTACAACCGAATTTGTCACTGCATGAGAAGGGATATCCGCTGGCGGCGGCGCTGAAAGACAAGGTCCGGCATGGGCTGGCGGTCTACGGGATGGCCGGGGTCGGCGAAGGGCAAGATTCGCCCGGTTCCGAGCTCATCGTAAATGCCCTGAAGAAGAAAGACGACCGGCCCGTCTGGTTTGCCGTCTGGGGTGGCCCCAATACCCTCGCCCAAGCGCTTTGGAAAATACAAAAGACGACGTCAGCTGCCGAAGCGGAAGCCATCTATAAAAAGGTCCGGGTATACACGATCTCGGACCAGGACGATAGCGGCCCATGGATAAGAAAAAACTTTCCATCCATCTTCTTTGTCGCTTCTCCCGGGTATAACTATGCGCACGCCAGCTGGCTCGGGATGTCCTTCCCCATGCCTGGGTCGGATACAACGGTCACTTCGAATGACTGGCTGGCCAGGAATATCCAGCAAGGTCATGGGCCCATGGGTGCGGCCTACCCGGACGTGGCCTATGGAATGGAAGGCGACACGCCAAGCTTCCTCGACCTTATCGAAAATGGACTGAACGATCCGGAGCGGCCGGACTATGGAGGCTGGGGCGGCCGGTATGAATTGTATTTGCCACCGTTCGAGGACTCGAATATCGGAATGTTCAAACGGGAGAACTGGCCTCAGGATGAACCGGAGACCAGGCCTATCTGGACGAATGCCAGTGATTCGGTTGTCTCGCCACTCGACAAAAAGGTCTATTCAGGGGGTTCGGCAACCATTTGGCGGTGGCGGCGGGAGGTGCAAAACGATTTTGCCGCGCGGGTCGCCTGGATGACGAAAAGCTATCGGGAATGTAACCATCCGCCCGTTCCGAGGCTGGCACACAGCGATCATCTTACGGTAAGGTCGGGCGAACAATTCCATCTAAGCGCCGCGGGTACGACCGATCCCGATGGAGACTCCATGAGCTATCTCTGGTTCCAATATCCGGAGGCGGGGACGTATAAAGGAAAGGTGAGTTTCAGGCCTTATGCGACCAACCTCTACGATCTGCCGGTGACGGCGCCGGTGGTGGACAGTGCGGTCACCGTCCATTTTATCTTGAAAGTCACGGACAAGGGGACGCCGCCGCTGACGAGATATAAGCGGGTGATCGTTACCGTGGTTCCGAGGTGACCTCGGTTACGACGTGCAGGGGGGCAGACGCGACGCGTTCGATCCGCTTCCTTTCATTTTCCTTCATAAAACGGGATGGGCTGACGCCAAAGAGGTTGAACAGGACACGGTGAAAATGGCTACTGTCTGCAAATCCGCCTGCAGCCGCAGCTTCTGCGACGTTGTCGCCGTTCATGATGCGCGTGATGGCGAAGTTGACCTTGTGCAACAGGATATATTGATGCAGCGAAATTCCCAGGCAATCCCTGAACACGGACCGCAGCCGGCTTTCGGACATGAAAAGACTCCGGGCTATTTCGGTACTGGTCAACTCACCTGTGCGGTCGGCCCTGACGAGGCGAATCGCGTTCTTCACCCTCGGGTCGATCGATTTGTAGATTTCCCCGGTGCGCAAGGCCGAAAGCAACTGCCGAACCACCTGTTCCAGCAAGCGGCTCCCGGGGTTTAGTATGCACTGTTGAAGCCGGCCGGGTTCCAGCAGGAAGAGCATTTCTTCATCAAAACCAACCGTATCGCGGTCCAATAGATAACGGGAGCGAAGGCAATCAGCCAGTTCGCCGTCTTCGAGATAGATGATCAGTTGAACACCCCGTGAAGTGTCCAGCTTATGAATGACATTCTCTTTTATCAGCAGGCTTTTATATGTCATCCACGCGGTGTCCGGGGTACGGAAACGGAATTCGCCGCAAATATCGATGATGAGGTGCAAGGTATTATGACTGTGGAAGGGGGTAATATACGAGGAATAGAACATCGCGGAGATGTCATTCCATAGATATAAGGTAGTCGTATATGGATTCCTTTGGGTGCGCATGTGAAATCGATCGTTTTGTCCAATTTTTTGCGGATAGCAGGGGGTAGCTTTACTTTCTAAAATTACCGAAAAAATGAGAACCCGAATTGCCGCTCGCATAATTGTCCTTTTGCTGGGATTCACTCCGGGCGTTCGCGGCCAGGGCCAGATCCAGCGTGGCCAAGGCGAGATCCAGCCCTATCGTCTCTCAGGCGTTTACCAATTCGACTTTGTCAGTAAGATCAATCATCAGCCATACCGGTTGACGGTTGCGCTTCCCTTCGGCTATTCCGACGGTGACAGCTCCCGATATCCGACAATGTACATGATGGATGGGGATCCCAATTTGCCCTTAGCGGCACTGATCCAGTGGAACCTGACCTATGACGATGAAAGCCCTAAAATGATAATAGTGGGCGTGGGCTACCAGGCCAACGACTTTATGGGGACGGTTTCTTACCGGTCGCTGGATTATACTCCCACACGGGATGACAGGGCAGATTCGGAAATGACTGCTCACCATCATGTTAAAATGGTCACCGGGGGAGCGGATAATTTTCTCCGGGTAATGAAGGAGGAGATCATTCCTTACATCCGACAACACTATAAGACCAATGAAGACCGGGCGTTGGCCGGGCATTCCTTTGGCGGATTATTTGCCGCCTATGTGCTTTTGACGGACCCGGGGATGTTCCAGCGGTATCTGATCAGCAGTCCCTCGCTGGATTGGGATAACCACATTATCGAAAAAATAGAAGCGCGATATGCAGCCAGCCATTCTTCGCTGACCGCACGCGTATTCCTCTCGGCTGGCGGAGCCGAGCCTGAAAGCATGGTGCCGGATGTCCGCGCCTTAGCCGCCACGCTCACCGGCCGACACTACAAAGGATTGGAAGTCACGCAAAAAATTTTCGATGACGAGACGCATTTATCGGTCATTTCTTATTCGCTCAGTCGAGGTTTGCGGACATTGTTCGGACATTGAGGCTGGTTCACTGCAAGTTACAAAAATCGCTATCGGGGTAAGTGGTGAAATGCGCGCGGTTAACGGAGTTAAAATTTGCTTAATATGCACACTTGTTCATAACTATAGCTTGGCCGGTCGCGTTAAATCGACTACTTTACTATCATGAAATTCTCTCCCGGTCAGGAAGTCATTGTACTCGATACTACTCACAAGCCAGCGGGCTCCGCGATTGTGCAAAGTTATCATCCGGAAGCGCATCGATGCATCGTACTTTTTCAGTATCCCGGAGCGGCTCTTCCGGAGAGTATTGCGATTCCGGAGTACCGGCTGGTGTCACATCCATTGGAAACGGCCACTGCCTGAACCTTTCCCGCAACGCCGCCATCTTCTCATAGTCCAGCCATCATCTTCTCATAGTCCAACCACCATCTTCTTATAGCCCAACCATATATTTCCACACCTGCACAAAGACAGGATCGAGCGTTGATCCATGCGGATCCTTCGTGTCGAGATTGTTGAGGAGGATGTGACGGGTAGAATGAACAGACTGCCCGGGCAAGACCATCGTTGTGTCCGCGGCGGAAAAACCGGTGACAGCAGCGACATCGGCAAGTTGGAAATGCACGTTATAGGGATCGTCGACATGCAGAAAGGCAAATTGGCGCGCTGGCGGTGTCAATCCTTTCCGGTGTTGCCACGGAGCGGGGCGATCGAAAACCTTGAGATAGTCCTGGGGGCCGGAGAACATCAGTACACCCGCAAGCCGGTAGCATTTACCAAGGTAGGCCGCATGACCAGCGCCCTGGGAATGGCCGGCAACAACGATCCTCTCCCAACGGGGTTGGCTGCCCTGCAGAAAATCCGCCCAGCCGCCCGCGGGGTCATGCGCGGTAAGATAGACCAGCAGCTTTGCAAAGCGATTCACGATGCTGTTGACGCTATCGACGTCTACTACGGAGCTCACCGGGGTACCGAAATTTATCTCCTGTCTGAAATTGTCGAAACAACTGCTGTCGGTGCTGTTGCGGCACGTAACGGTGTTGACGTTGTTTAGATAGTCGATGCTGATGACGTGAAATCCCATGGTGGCAAAACAACTGTCGATCGGGCGCATCCTGGTCGCAAGGTCTTCGGTACCTTCGATCATCAGGACAAGCTCATGCCGGGAGGTGGCTGCCGGGTCGTATAATGCGATATGCGGTCCGTGCACTATCCGGATGTGGTTGTCCGTGGCCGTGGGTGCGATAGACTGGAACCTGACCTGGCACCGGGTTGAGACCGTCGCGAGAAACAGGAGCGTCACCAGGAGGAGCAGTAGTTTCATTTCGGGAAGGTAAGCAAAAAGGTCCGACGCGCACTACAGCTTGTCGATCCACCTTTTGATCTCCTCTTTTGTATGGCCGGTCTTCTGTTGCAGGCGGCCATATAATTCGTCTTCTTTTCCCTCTTCATACAAGAGGTCATCATCCGTCAGGTTGGCGTACTGCTGTTTGATCTTGCCTTTGATCTCGTTCCAGTTGCCTTTCATCTTCAAGCTACTGCTGCTGCTGTTCGTGGTTTGCATAACAAATGGTTTTACAGGCACTATTGCAAATGCCGGTCCACGTGGTTCAGCGAATCTGGCTGTTTGTGATGAATTTAACGATTGTTATACCGGGCGAAGAGGGCTGCTTTGGCATGCTAGTAGATATAGCTCCCATATGGCAGATAAAAAATCCTATACGATCTATTTTACGTTTGACGTGAACGATCACTCCTTGCGGTTTCCGCTTTGTGCTGATGTGGAGGGCGCCGATTCCGGCGTGTATACCATAACTAACATTCGCCAGGACGGGCAGTATGGCGGTGCATTGTTCCCACCCATCAAGGTTCAAAAAGAGGACGGAATATGGAAAATGGTGGACACAGAAATGACCAGCCGGCTAAGTGCGGCCATCGGAGCAGCGATAGAGGATCAGGAGCGTTCGGCGTAGAAAAATCTCCACAAACGACGCGGGGACACGAGAAGAATGCGCATAGCTTTGCGGTATTTGTTACCTTTAAAAAATGAAAATACTGCTGATCGAGGATGAGGTAAAGCTGGGACAATTCCTTTGCGACGGGCTTGCCGAGGCCGGACATCTGTGCGATCATTTCACCGATGGCGCCAGAGGGCTCGAGGCCGCGCTGACGGCGGATTTCGACCTGATCATCCTGGATCTGATGTTGCCGAACATGAACGGCTTCGAGATCCTCACCGACCTGCGGAAAGCCCGGAACACCACACCGGTGCTGGTGCTGAGCGCGCTCAGCGACGCCGATAAGGTCATCCAGGCGCTTGACCTCGGAGCGATCGACTACATGCGAAAACCCTTTGATTTCGACGAGATGCTTGCCCGGATCCGGACGATCCAGCGGCGCAGTCTTCAGCAGGCAGGGGACCATATCAGCATCGGCGACCTGAACGTCAACCTCAGGAGCAGGGAGGTCCAGCGGGGCGGTCAGCGAATAAACCTGAGCAACCGCGAGTTTTCGTTGCTCGAATACCTCATCAGCCATCCTAACCAGGTGGTAACGAAGACGCAAATCCTTGACAGTATATGGGACATCAATTTCGATCCGGGGAGCAATATCGTCGAGGTGCATATGTATCAGCTGCGAAAAAAGATCGACAATGGTCCGGAAGAGCTGATCCAAACCGTTATTGGCCGCGGGTATATGCTGAAAGGCCCGGTAACCAAAAATTAACCGATAATTTAACTGATGCGGCACCGTTACCGGATCGATGTCAAATTCAAGATCACGCTGGCGTTTAGCCTGATCTTTATCGTGTTATGCGCCATTTTCGGCCTGATCGGTTATCACCAGGTGCATGGGATGATGATCCGCGTGGCGGTAAGTCACGACGCATTGGAAGCAAATCTCCGGTCGCTGCGACACCTGATCTTCACGGTCTGTGCGTTGAGCGTTCTTGTCTCGGGGCTGGCGGCATATGTCATCGCCTCTCTCCTGTTGGTGCCGCTCCAGCGGATCATTCATGCGGCCCGGAATTTTGCCACCAACAAAACGCATGACCCCATTCCGGTCGATGGGACGAGGGACGAGCTGCACGAGCTGAGCGTAACGATCAACGAAATGATCTCGCGGATCGATGAGGCGGTACAACAACAGCAAAACTTCTTCGCTTCGGCCTCGCATGAGCTGAAAACGCCCCTGGCCATCCTCCGTACCGAAGTGGAGGTAGGGTTGAGAAAACCAGGAATGGAAGAAGGGGTTCGTCAGCTGCTGAGCAATCAGCTCGAGGAGATCAGCCGGTTGCAGGCGATTGTGAATGAGTTCCTGGTGGTCAGCCAGCTGCGAGTGGGTTCGCCATCGATTTATAAAAAGCCTTTCGACCTGTCGGTGCTGATCGTCAAAGTCTTTAACCAGCTCCTTCCTTTACTGCGGCAAAAAAACATGGAACCGGTGATCCATTTTGACGAGGAGGCGGCGGATTTTATCGTCCAGGCGGATGAGGAAAAGATCCGGATCGTACTCCTGAACCTGCTGGAGAACGCCGCAAAATATGGTGTCAAGGACACCGCGATCGTCTGCAAGGTCGACAAGCCCGCCTGGGCAGAGGAACTGACGTTGCAGTTCACAAACACGACCCACGAAGAAAAGGTGGCAACGGAAAATCTTCAGGTGGCCTTTTTTCGGTCAGACCTGGTACAGAAAGGAGCGGGGCTTGGGTTGTGGTTATGTAATGAGATCGTCCGGCTGCACAATGGCAGGATTGCGGTCTCGAGCGGCCATCACCGGTTCGCGGTAACGGTTTCGATCGTCACCGGGGTTTCGATCATCACCGGCTCCCCATGACCGTTTCGATCAGCGCCGTCATTTGATCGATCTTGAAGGGTTTGGCCAGAAACCCGTCAGCGCCTGCCTTTTTGGCGAACTCTTCTCCCTTCTCCACACCGGTAAAGTAAATAACCGGAATATGCAGAGTCAGCTCATTCGATTTTATCAGGGAGGTCGCCTGGATACCATCCATATCCGGCATTCGATGGTCCATGAATATAAGGTCCGGCATGAAATCCTTGATGACTTCCATCAATACATTCGTACTCCACAATACCAACACATTGTACCCGCGGTTGGTGAGTACCAGCTTGCAAATGGATAAATGATCCACGTCGTCGTCAACCAATAGTATTTTCCTGGGGCCAGGCATGCCGGTACTTTAAGCGGTAAATTTATGGCCTCACTGTTCTTCCAAATTCTCTCCACCCGCAGTATGAAGAAAAATTAATTTCATCCCGGGAAGCAGTTGAGGTAAGCACATAATTTTACTGATAATCAGCAATCTGTCGGTCGTAGAAGAAATTCCACAAAATCCCCTATTCACGCGTGACGGTGAATGATATGCCCGCAATCCTTGTGCCGGATGATTATCGGAGCGGCGCCGGAGGGTCAGTTTCGGAAGGCCGCGGGAGAAAGAGCGGTTTGTTTTTTAAAGAAATTCGAAAAATGGGCGACTTCTTCAAAGCCCAGCGTATAGGCGATTTCCGAAATATTCCAATCGGTCTGGCGGAGAAGGATCTTCGCCTCCTTGACGATACGGCCGGAAATGAGACGGGTAGTGGTCTTACCGGTGTTCTCTTTTAGCACTTTATTAAGGTGGTTGACGTGGATGGCCAGACGATCGGCGTAGTCTTTGGCTGTCCTGAGATACAGCCGCTGGCGCGGAGACTCGATGGGAAATTGCCGTTCGAGGAGCTCGACAAACAGGGAACTTACCCGGGCGCCGGCGTTATGGGCGGGATACCGGGCCGTCGCAGGTTGCAGCTTTTGACCGTAATGGATCAGCTCGAGCACATAGTTGCGAAGCAGGTCGTATTTGTAGGCGTAGTCGGAGGACAGCTCTTTGTGTATTCGCTGGAAGAGGTTGTCGAGTTCGGCGGTGTCGCCCGGGGAGAGTTGAAAAACAGGATAGCCGCCCGCCCGGAAGAGGGGCAATTCGTCGAGTTGGATGCCCGTCTTGCTGTGATGGAGGAATTCTTCGGTGAAGATGCAGAAATAACCAGACTGATCCTCATCCAGGGGATAATAGTGATAGGGCACTTTGGGAGTAGCGAAGAGGAGACCGCTCTCTTCGATGTCGATGACCTTATCGGCATATTCTGCGCGGTTACGGCCGCGGATAAGGCTAATCTTATAGTAGGCGCGACGGTTGTAGGGCATAATACCTTTTCGCCGGACGGGCTGGATGTCGGCCATCCGGAAGACGTTGAAATGGCCAATCTCGCGGGTGATACCGTCAGGAAGGAGATAGCCGAGCGCGTCGGGCGCATTGACGGCTATCTGCTCGTAGAATTCTTCCAGCGTAGTGATGGACATGGGGGCGTGTTGTAAAATTCAAAGGTACGTGATTTTGCGGGGTCCGAGGTTCGCCTTGGGGGCGCCCGAGGTTCGCGGCGTTTTCCACGGAAATGAGTATCTTGGTTAAATGGCTAACCGACTTCGAATCGAATCGATCGATCTCTTGCGGGGTGCCGTGATGCTGATCATGGCGATCGATCATTGCCGGGATCATTTGTTAAAGGGTCATCCGGATCCGACCGATCTGGCCACGACCACTCTCCCACTCTTCTTCACGCGGTGGATCACGCATTTCTGTGCGCCGGTCTTTGTCTTTCTGAGCGGGATCTCCGTTTGGCTGGCAGGGACTCGGCGGACGCAAGCTCAGTTGGGCGCTTTGCTGATCAAGCGGGGCCTATGGCTGATCGCCGTCGAAATATTGGTAATCGCGCCGGGGCTGACACTCGATCCACTATATCATGTGGTGGTATTGCAGGTGATATGGGCGATCGGAGGCAGTATGTTTCTGCTAGGGCTAATGATCCGACTGGGGGTTTCGCGAATGTCGATCGGCGTTATCGGAGCGGTGATCTTCTTCGGGCATAATATCCTGGACTATACCGGGGCGGGGGCGGTGGGCAAGACCTTTGTATGGAAATTGCTGGTATCGGCGCGGTTCAGCGGCAGCGATGCGATCCGGATATTCGATCATCATTCTGCGTTTGCCGGTTATGCCTTGCTGCCATGGACGGGGGTAATGCTGCTGGGGTACGCGGTAGGACCGATCTATAATTCAGGGTTCAATGCGGTGCAGCGCCGGAGGCTGCTGATGCGGGCGGGCCTTGTGCTGCTAGCGGGATTCCTGGTACTTAGGGGATTTAATCTGTATGGCGATCCGGCGCCCTGGTCAATGCAGAAGACTTCGGTACTGACGGTGCTGTCTTTTCTGAATGTAACGAAGTACCCATGTTCGCTGCACTATTTATTAATGACCCTGGGGCCGGCGCTTATCGTGCTGGCGGTGACGGAGGGGGTACGGAATCGTTTTACTGCGGCGGTCGTAGTCTATGGCAACGTTCCATTTTTTTATTATGTCATTCACTGGTACGTGATCGGGTTGGCTACGATTGTCCTTTTTTACCTGCAAGGATATGGCAGTGGGCAGATCGTGGATCCTAATGACCCCTTTTTCTTCGACCCCCCGGGGGTTGGGTTGTCGCTGGCGGGGATGTATGGGGTGTGGCTGGTGGTGGTGGTGGTGATGTACCGGCCGTGTAAGTGGTTTAGCGCGTATAAGCGGCGGCATGCCCAATGGTGGCTGAGTTATGTCTAGTTGAATGATTGGCGGAACTCCAGCGGTGACAACTTGGTCTTTGTTTTGAAGAATTTGCTGAAAGACTGCGGATGCTCGAATCCGAGGTCATAAGCTATCTCGCTGACGGAGGCCGTAGTGGTGGAGAGTTTCTCCTTCGCCTTTTCGATGAGCTTTTCGTGGATGTGCTGCTGGGTGCTTTGCCCGGTCAGTACCTTCAGCAAGCCGCTCAGATAGTTTGGGGAGACGTTCAGCCGCGCGGCGATCTCCTGAACGGACGGCAGCCCTTTTGTAATCAGGTCCTCGGCACCAAAACATTCCTCCAGTATATCCTCCAGCCGGCCAAGGATCTGATGGTTCGCAATTTTCCGGGTGATAAACTGACGGTGATAGAACCGCTCCGCATAGTTGAGCAGGGTCTCGATCTGAGAAATGATGATCCCCTGGGTAAATTTGTCGATATTGGATTGATACTCCTGGTGGATCGTACGAATGATCCCGGTTATGATCGTTTCCTCCTTATCTGAAAGGAAGAGGGCTTCATTTACCGAGTAATCAAAAAAATCGTGTTGCCGGATCGATTTGGCCAATGGGCTATTCCAGAGGAAATCAGGATGGATCAGCAGCATCCACCCCGATTGCCGGATCGGGCGGCTGTTGTCGTGTTCGATCCGGAATACCTGGCCCGGCGCGATAAAGAACATGACCCCTTCGTCAAAGTCATAGTCCTGTTGACCGTAGCGGAACTTGCCGCTGAAATTACGCTTGAGGGAGATGTTATAATAGTCGAGCGTGAGGCTCAGCGGATCTTCGTTTTCGGGATGCCGGATGTCTTCCACGTTGACCACGCTGATCAGCGGATGTTGTGGTTTTGGGAGCTGGCGGAACTCATGGAATTCGGTGATGCTCTTTATCCGATGGATCTTGTTCATGGTTCTGATTTTACAATGTGGGCTGCCCCGGTTGCCTTACCAGGCTACAACCTCCTCTTTGAGAAATTTTCCTGTTGGTCCATCCGGGCCGATGATCGCCTGGTTTACAATGTATCTGGCGCCCTCTTCAACGGGCTGTGGGCCGCGGTGCTGGTTGAGGTCGGTTGCCGTAAACCCAGGCGTTACGCTATTAATCCTGAATTTACTATTTCTGAATTGGTTGGCCAAAGCCAGGGTAAAGGCGTTGAGCGCCGACTTCGAGCAACTGTAGGCATCGTAGTTATCCCAGTTCGGGTTGCGCTCCGCAGCGCTGTGACGGGCAAAGGACCCCAACTCGCTGGAAACATTGACGATGACGGGAGAGTCGGACTTCTCCAATAACGGAAGAAAGTGCTGCGTTGTTTGCACGGCGCCGAAAAAATTGGTTTCGAATACGATGCGTAAGACGTTAATGTCCGTGGTAGCGATATGCTGAGGCTGCGTCCCGGCGATACCGGCGTTGTTGATCAGGATGTCAAGGGAATTGATCTTGCTTTGAATGGTTTCAGCGGCCCGTAGGATCGACTTTGCGTCGGTTACATCGATCTGGATGAATTCTACGTGTGATAGACCTTCGGCATTCAATTTTTTCACGGCTTCTTTGCCCCGGGCTGCGTCGCGACTGCCGAGAAAGACCTTGTAGCCGAGTTTGGAAAGCTGTTTTGCCGTCTCCAGTCCGATGCCTTTGTTGGCTCCGGTGATCAGTACTGTTCTCATTGTTGATAGGCTTTGGCGAAGTCTTTTGAAAATTCGGTCATTTTGATCTTCCCTAGTTTCGGCCGGTGGCGAAAGTAGTCCTCATAGAGGCGCCCGCCGCGGCGGGAGGCGTTCATTTCGACCAGGCCCTTGGCGAATATCGCATTCATTCCCACGCCAAGCATCCCGTTGAGCAATTGGTCATCCGGAATGGCAACCCATTTGAGGTCGGGTTTGCCGATGGCGGCGCCGAGGATGGCGGCTACTTCGTTGGGGGATAGCTCTTCGCTGGCGATGTATTGTATGGTACGACCTTCGAATGGTTGGGTAATTGTCGTTGCGATGGCGGCTGCGATATCGGCCGGTGCTACCCAGGGTTCCTTGTCGTCGCCGCCATAGTTGGATACGATGGTACCTTGCGCCTTAATCCCGGGGATAAAGGACAAGAGGTTATAGTAGAAACCGACGGGCCGCATAAGGGCGATGGCGACGTCATTTGGCAGTTGGCTAAGGATCTGTTCCGCAGCATAGTGAAATGCGAGGATGCCGTTTCCCTTGTCGGTATGGGCCCCGATGCTGCTAAGATAGACGACGCGTTTGACGCCCGATTGCCGAACGGCCTCTACGAAGTTGCGAGCCAGCCGGTCATAGTATTCATGGACATCGAAATTCGGGTCGAACATGCCGCCCGGGGGCACCATCAGGTAGACGGCATCGGCGCCGTTGAAGATGGTGGTGAGGAACGCGGGGTCTTCGAGGGAGCCTACAGCGGGGATGGCGCCGAGGGCTTTGATGGCCGGGGCTTTATCGGGGTTGCTGCTGATGACGGTGACGGTGTGGCCTTGCCGGATGAGGTTCTCGGCAAGGGGCTTGCTGATATGGCCTAAGGAGCCGGTCAGTGTGAATTTCATTGTATTTCCGTTTTGACAGGGCAAAATTCGGACGTTACGGCGACATGGATGTAACCGAATCTATGATTGTTGTAGCCGAATTTTTAGCGCGAAGCCGGCTTGTTATTCGGATCGAAGGCTTTTTATCGGGTTAGCCAGCGCCGCGCGGATGGATTGGTAGCTGACCGTCAGGAGGGCGATACCGACAGCCAGGATCCCGGCCAGAATGAAAATGCTACCGTCAATGTGTATTCGATAATTAAACCCCTGCAGCCAGCTGTTCATGCTGAGCCAGGCGATCGGAGTGGCCAGCACGAGGGCGATCACGACCAGTTTGATGAAGTCGCCGGAGATCAGGACGGTTATCCCGGTTACGGAGGCACCGAGGACTTTGCGGATGCCGATCTCGCGGGTACGGCTTTCGGCCATATAGGCGGCGAGGCCAAAGAGGCCGAGGCAGGAGATAAAGATGGTGAGGATGGCGAAGAGGATGCCGAGGGTGCCTTCCTGTTGTTCGGCGCGGAATTTCGCGTTATAGATATCGTCGACGAAGTTGCATTCGAAGGGATATTGGGGGTTGTAATGCCGGAAGACCTTTTCGGTCGCTGCGACATCGGCGGTGAGCGGGCGATTGGGATTGAACCGGAAATGGATCACGGGATATCCGGTGGACAGACCGCGGATGATCATCGGGTTGACGGGTGCATAGGGGTTGGCGATGATAAAGTCCTTGATGACCCCGACTATATGGAGCGGAATGCCGCCCGCGTCGGTGATGATGCTCCCTACGGGGTGATCGAGACGCATCATGCGGACGGCCGTTTCGTTGAGCAGCGCGGCAGTGCTGTCTGTCGAGAACGTGCGCAGGTCGAGGTCCCGGCCATCCACCACGCGGGTGCCCGTCGTCTTGACGAAGTCGGCATCGGCCTCATATTGGGTAAAATAGAGGCTCTTGTCGGCGGGTGTGCTGGCGGGCCAGGAAAAGCCTGTCGCCATTCCCCATACCCGGGTCATGGGTGAAAATGTCTTTGTTACGCTCAGCACAGCGCCGCTGGCGAGGAGGTCGCGGCGAATCGCTTCGTAGTGCGGTAGCACGTCGCCCTGAACAAACGTAAAGGCAAGCCGGTCCTTTGCGTAGCCGGCGTCCCGATTGCGGGCATATCGGAGCTGGTTTTCGACGATGAGCGTGCAACTGATCAGGATGATCGCGAAAGTGAATTGCAGGACCACCAGAACCTTACGGGGGTTAATGAAGTCGTTGACCCGGGTCCTTACGCCTTTGAGGACTTGGACGGGGCGGGCGGCGGACAGGAAGAGAGCAGGATAGCTGCCGGCAAGAAAGCCGGTAAAGATAACGAAGCCGGATGCAAACAGCCAGAAAGCGGGGCTACCCAGGTCAAGGGAAAGCGGAATACCGATGATCTGGTCGAAGGCGCCGAGGCTTAGTTCGACGATGCCGATGGCCAGGATAAAAGCAACGACAGCGAGCAGAATACTTTCGCCGATGAACTGGGCGATGAGCGAGGAGCGGAGGGCGCCGACGACCTTGCGGATGCCGACTTCCCGGGCGCGCCGTTCGCTTCGCGCTGTACTAAGGTTCATGAAATTGATACAGGCGATCACAAGGATAAAAACGGCGATGAGCATGAAAAAGCGGACCGTATGCATGCGGCCGGCCACAAGGTTGCCATTCTCCACCCGATCATAAAGGTGGTCCCTGGTAATGGGATAGGCGAAAATTTCGCGTTCGGCACCCTCTCCGGACGGCACATGCCGTTTGTTGATATCGCGGACCTTCGTGTTGAACTCGGAGGCGGAGGCGTCGGGCTTCAGCAGGACAAACGCCGCTGAATTCGTGTATTGCCAGGTCCCGCCGATGGCGTCCCACCCGAGCTTGTCGACATAAGCCCAGGGCAGCAGGTATTGAAAAGTGAATTGCGTATTGGCAGGCAGGTCGCGGAGTACACCCGTCACCGTAAAGTTGTCGGCGCTGTCGATCCGCACGATTTTGCCCATGGGGTCCTGGTCGCCAAAGAGGCTTTTGGCAAGGTGCTGGGTCAGCACGATGCTGTGGGGGCTGTTGAGGGCGGTTTTGGCGGTACCCAGCAAAAGCGGGAAGTCGAGGATGGAGAGGATCCCCGAATCGGCAAAAGCGCCTTCGAGGTTCAGCTGTTTCTCCCCCTCGGTCAGCAGAAAATAGACAGTGCGAAAACGGGACGAGACTTCGACCTCCGGGTAGTCCTTCTTCAGCTCAGCCGCAAGGGGCGAAGGGGTCCGACCCTCCACGTCGACGCTGCCGTTGGTGAGCTCCCGGCTGTACATTTGGAAAATGCGGTCCTTGTTGACATAGAACCGGTCGTAGCTGAGTTCGTTGTTGATCCAGAGCCCGATCAGAAGGGCGGCGGCCATGCCGATGGCGAGACCGAGAATGTTGATGGTTGAAAAGCTCCAATTACGCCATAGATTGCGGAGGGTGACCTTTAAGAAATTGCGCAGCATGGGGATGTGGTTGGTGGAATGAATGGAGAAGTTCGTTGAGGCCTTCCTGTTCGAAGATGACCTGGCCAATGCGGAGGTCGGACCAGCCTTCGCGCAGATGATAGGTAAACACAGGTTTATTCCTTACCAGCTGGCAGTCGATAAAATGGGACCTGACGTTCGGGTCGGCGAGGGCGGTCTCTTTTAGCTCATGGAGATGAGTAGAAATAAAGAAGCAGGATTCCCGGAACCGGGAAAGACCGTGAATCGTCCGGCGGGAGATCGCGAGGGCGTCCTCGGGATTGGTCCCCCGGAAAAGTTCGTCGAAAATGGCAAAGCAGCGGCGACGTTCGGAGGCCTGAAGGAGTACGGCTTTTAAATTCATTACTTCCGTCATGAAGTGGCTATAGCCATTGAGGATATCATCGTTGAGGTTGATGGCGATGGAAATGACGTCGAACCAGGCCAGCTCGCATTTTTCAGCCGGGACGGCGAGGCCGAGGTGAGAGAGAGTCACGCAAAGCCCGATGGATTTGAGCAAGGTTGATTTACCGGACATGTTCGGGCCGGTGATCAGGGTGACCGTCTCCGTGACTTCGATGCTATTGACCACCGGGTTATGGATCAGCGGGTGATAGAATCCTTTTATGGAGAGCCCTTCTTCGATAAAGGTGGGGAATTGGAACCCATGTTTGATAATCCCTTTCGCCAGGGAAAGACAGGCCTCGAAGAAGAAGAAGTCATTCCAGAATACGTCAACCTCGCCGCTGCGGACTTTGTCTTTTATCATCCTTGTCAGCCGTGGAAGTTCCGTCGCGCTGATGCTGCGGGTACGGACGATATCATAGTTACGTTGGATATCCAGGTCTTCGAAGAGCCGCCGGATGCGTTTGATGATCAGTTGGAATTCATCGGGGAATTCGCCCGCACGCAGGTCGCGAAACCAGGCCTCATCGATCTTGTGAAAAAAAATAAACAGGTTGCTCAGTTGCCCGATCTCCCGGCTTCGGCGCACGCGGGAAAGGAGGAAGCTGGTCTTTTCGCGGGCCGCAATCTCTTTGAGATAGCTCAAGGCCTCATGGAATTCAATCCGGGTGTAGGCAAAGGGGCGATAAAGATGGTCATGCCTGATCAACGCCTTGAGAATTGCCTGCCGGGAATAAACCTCCTCAACGGATGA
>Ga0206895_1001_pt1 | contig 28542 bp, 22 predicted proteins | sample Alteio_BWOrgHeat_51_FD_152967 | JGI IMG/M metagenome (GOLD analysis project Ga0206895, IMG submission 152967) | Enriched cells from forest soil in Barre Woods Harvard Forest LTER site, Petersham, Massachusetts, United States -... | ecosystem: Environmental > Terrestrial > Soil > Temperate forest >...
GTGGAGGCCTTTCTTTTTTAGAGAATTTTCAATAAAGGTATTGACTTGTTCGCGTAGCTCTTCACAGATTGTTAGGCTGGGAAAGAGCTTTGATTTTCTCCTTGCAAGCCAATGATAGAGCATCAATATCTTTACGCAATTTTCCGCTTCATTTAAAACACTATCATCATTAGTGCCGGAATGCCGAGAAAATTCACTAAAAGCATTTTTTTTAAAAGTGACCGGAATTCCTTTGGAATAGGAAATAAGCCATGAAATATAAATTTGGAGCAATGTTTCCGTTGAAGGGACGGGAGCGGAGATAAATACATATTTATCAGAAAAAGAAAGTTTATTGAGCTGATCCCTCATTTCAATTTTCTTCGCTAATTCCAACATCTCTGTTAAATCGGAGCAAATAAGAATGGAATTAGGTGTGCTCAGCTGAACGAATAGGGAGAGTGTGTTTTTTATACTGTCATGTCCGATTTGCTCTCGAAGTACTAAAAGTTGTGTTTCGGTGGGCCTGACAACACAAGGCTCCAAAAAATGGGATTGTTGCGACTGGAGATGTTCAGAGATGAGAGTGAGGCTCGATTTGTTGGTGGCGCCGACGTAACCACATTCAAACTTACCGTACCTTCCCGCACGACCTGAGATTTGTTTTGCCTCCTGTGGAGTCAGATCTCTAAAATCTCTCCCATCAAATTTGGCGGTTTGCGAAAACAGCACAGTTTTGATCGGAAGGTTCAAGCCCATTCCAATGCAATCAGTAGCTACAAGGATATCTGTTTCTCCAGATCTAAATCTCCTAGCTTCCTCCCTGCGAACACCCGGACTGAGATTGCCATAAAGCACAGAGACTTTTCTCCCTGAGTCTTCCAACTCTTTTTTGTAAGCAAGAACGCTCCGCCTTGAAAACGCGATAACCGCTGTCCCGGGCTCAAGGTGAGCGAGATGATGAGTCGGTCTTTTATGAATTTCAAACTTTCCGATCCGACACAAGGGAACGATTTCTAGTTCCTCTTCTAGATAATCTTCAATGAGTCGCTTCAAAGTGGGAAGGCATTCCTCACTTCCCGTCATGATCAGCTTCTTGGCCGGAATCCCAACAATGGCCTGCGACCAGGCCCATCCACGATTTTTATCTAAAATGATTTGAACCTCGTCAATTAGAACGCAGTCAATCCATTTATCCAGATTAACCATTTCGATCGTGGAAGCTACGAACCTAGTGCCAGGCTTGATCTCCATTTCCTCTCCAGTTAGAAGCGAACATTCCTTTCCTCTCTTTTCAATTTCCTCTTGTCCTTCTAGCGCCAAAAGTCGTAAAGGAGAAAGGTAGGCTCCCGATTCGCTCAGAGCTAACTCGTTAAATCCTCGATAGCTCTTTCCGCTATTGGTGGGGCCGACCAAAAAAACATGTTTCCGCCTTTGTTCGCGCGCAACAGAGAAAAAGTCCTTATACTCGTTCAGATTCCAATCCTTTTTCATCTTGCTGACAAGATGTTTTAACTTCTCTTTATCTGCGCGGGTAGAGAGCCTCTTCGGCTCAGTCCCTTTTTCCGAATGCCTTTCTTTAAAATAAGAAATTTTCGAAGATATCTCAGGTAATGGCTGAGTCATTTGCTTCTTTTTTTCTCTTTTTTCTCTAAGCTTCTCCGCGTGAGACTTATATTCGGAGCTTTCAAGAACATTCTGAACTCTGGTTTTTGAATAAAGATGGGCGAATTTGTCTCCAGAGCCTTTCAATTTTACGATCAGGTCTGGCTGTCCCAGAAGTTCATGTATTTTTTTGTCCGTGAAATACAACGTCTCCTTGAGTTCTTTCTTGGTCAAAAAGGCGCTTTCCTTAGTTAATGTTATCCCATAATCAGACAGAGCAGCTGCGAATGTTTTTCCTTTCAAAATATAAGAAACGAAATCTAGCTTTTGATACTCTGACATCAAGAGTTCTTCTTTAGTTCCCTTCTTAAGCTTCGTCTTAAAAACGAGCCTGTTTTGACTATCCATTACGAGAAAATACAAATTCATTATAAATGCCAATTTAATTGGTTTGGATAAAATATACTTGAATTTGGGCATTTGAGTGAATGAAAAATGGGAGCGATTGGAGCATTCAGAATTAAGGAGCAAGCGCCTTTGCACAATTGCTCCTTAGATTTTTAAGAAAGGGGGGCTTAAAACCCAAAGCCATAGTTTACGATCACAAGGGGTATTTTGATCGTTTCAATATGAGATTTTTTTGATGCAATCGTAGGAATGCTGATTTGCGCTTGAAGAAAACGAGAATTTCCAGCTTTTGTTCGATATTGTTGGCCAATCACTAGTTCAGGCGAGAAGGTAAATCCAGATTTCCATTTTCTAGACCAAATTTTTTCAAAATAAGCGCCAGGCCCAATTCCGCCTCCGAAATACCATTGAGAATTGAGATTTGGTTTTGGATAGTAGTGGAATAGAGCTGATGTTTTCATGTGCGTCGCTTCGCCGAGTGTAATTACTTGGAGAGGAAAATCGCCTCCGTATGATCCGGATTGAAACCGATAGCCTCCCGAAAATACAGGAAGTAAAATGGGAAGAGGTCCTGTTCCAATCGATACGTAACCCATTTTTTGTTCTACCGGGATCGGTAATGAGGAAGGTTCGGATGCGTGAGCGAAGGTCGTTGCAGTCAAAGCAATAGCGATAAATAATGTTAGTATTTTGGTTTTCATAATAACTCCATTTTTAAACAAAAGTTAGATTATCTTGTGTTTTATGAATTTAGGTAAATTTAAGAGATTATTTTATGGAAAATTATATTTTTAATTCTGTATTTAAAAATATAAAACTTCATCGAGAGAGATATCCCAAGAATCGATCTGTAAGCGATCAGTTTTTTGTTCGTTAAATGCAACGCCTATGGAGTAGTGGGGGATTTCTATTAGCAAGCAGTCATAATGACCTTGGCCGTAGCCTAAACGATGCAAGGCAGCATCGAAAGCAAGACCTGGAACTAAAATTGTAATAGTTTGAATGTCTTCAAAAAGGATCTGAGAACATTGGGTAGGATCTGGCTCCAACATTCCGAATTTGGAGGGGATCAGTTTTTCTAGATTATTTACTTGATAAATGCGCAGTTTTTTTTCTTCGACTTTTGGAAGAAGAAGCCTTTTTTTTTCAGAAAGCCATTGATTGAGCAAATGCATCTCAATTTCTGAGCCAAAAGAAGAGAAAGAAAGAACAAACCCTTGTGTGTTTATTAGAGTAAAATATTGCGTGAAAAAAAGAGATAAAGCATCTGCCGCTTGCTTTCTTCGTTCTTTAGAAATGGCATTACGAATCGAGAGCCAATGGCGTCGAAGATCAGCTTTCTGGGTCAATAGGTTTCCCTTTTTGATAGACTATTTTTCTTAAAAAGACACCCTGGTCATCGTATAAAGTGGCGAGTCCATTTCCTTGAAGAATTGTTGAAATGGGTTCTTTCATATGCTTTTTAAAATACTTTCCTTTCATAAGAATGTCTTCTTCATATTCTTCGATGAGCATCAAACTGCCATCTTGATACCAGCTGCATGAGGCTCCATTTTTTTTATTGCGGGCCCACTCTTTTTGACTTTCCAAAGAACCATTGCTATACCAGGTTTTGACAGATCCATGAATGGCATCCTGATCCCATTGAATGGATATTTTAGGGCTAGGAGCGTTGTTTTGATCTTCTAAATCAAAGAAAGAATAATATTCGATTTCTTCTCCTTGTTTTTTTCCATTTTTTATTTTGTAGATTAAGCGTAGTTCTTTATTAGAAGTAAATTGCTTTATGATCCCTTCTTGTTTGCCTTTTTGTACTTCGATTTGCTGAAAGCTACACAAATCATCAAAAAACGTTTGAAACCCGAATCCATTGCTTACGCTGGAAACAAGATCTCCCTCAGCTGAAAAATAAGATCCTTTTTGCAAGAAATCATTTTTGTATTCTTCAGTCCAACAAAGCTTTCCGAGCGAGCTGTATCCTATACTTTTGCCAGTTTTTATCCCCTTGCTATAGACGGTTTTTTCTTTTGTGGTTCCATCAGGATAATATTCGGTCCACTCTCCTTCTAGAAGGTTTTGATGATAAGGGGTTTCCAGATGTGTTTGTTGAGTTGGGTAAAAATGCAAAGACGTTCCCTGCAAGACTCCTTTTTCATAAGGAATAGAGGCCGCCAGGCGGCCCTGTTCATCCCATACTTCGCTGATTCCATCAAACAGCCAATCTGATTGCGCTCCCGGAGATACATCGGCTGTTCCCCCAATGACATGGGCTTTGATTTTTACTTGGCCTGTAAAAAACCATTCTTGATAGAGCCCGTAGGCTCTCATGTCTTGCGCTTCTAAATATTGCCAGATGAATCCATTGGGATGATAAGTAGTGATAATCGAGTGATTTTTCCCTTCCTTTTTATAAACTCGAATTACTTTTTTAAAGGGTTGTGAGGAGAGAAAATCGACTTGCTTATATGTTTCTAGCCTATCGGGAATGCTAATTGTTTCGGAGATGCCGTTGCGATCTTGGATTTGAATCCCAACTAAAAAATTGTCCGGTTCAGACCTATGGCAAGAGGAAAATAGAGAAGCTATGATAACAAAAGCTAATGATTTGGATAAGTAGGTCATGCTTTAATGAACTCTCTTTTTAAAAGGCTTGTTTTGACTTCGAAAATTTCTTGATCAAAAGGAGATTTTTTCTTTTTTAAACAAAACTCTGTGATGATCATTTGAGGACTTTTGGGATGCGGTTGGTGGTCTGCAATGGGTGTATTTTCAATGAGAGATAAGAATTTTTTTATATCTTCCGCGTCCATTTCGACGGGCTTTTTCATTTTTTCTTCCGTTTCCTTGTAGACGTTGGATTTTCGTGTGGCTTCTTCTAAGAAAGAAATACGATTTTTGCCTTTGGTTAGATAAGAGAGCCTGCTTTCAACAAGTTTATTTTCTGAAAGCGCCGGATGGTTTTTGTAGGAGAGAAGCCAATCGATTTCATTTTGCAGTAAAACCATGGATTCGATGTATTGATCTAAAAAATAAGGTTCGGATTGAAAATAACGGGCTAAAAACTCTTCTTTTTTGGTACGTGTGTCTAAGACTTTATAGGCTTTTAACAAGGTAGACTCATATTGTTCATTCAATTCGAATATTTCCAGCCTCTTTTGAAGAATATACATTCCTGTGAAAAGAAGAGGGAGGCTGACCCATATAAAAAAAAAGGGGGGCCGTATTTTTGAAAAAAAAAGCATCCCTAACCGTTCAAAAAACATGTTTTTTCCTTTGTTTTAAAAAAAAAGAGGCTTTGTATCCAGCAGACACTGACTCCCAGCCAATTCCCTCTTCTGCACAAATCCATTCATCTCCTTTAAGAAGCGCTTCGTGGAATTTACGGGCATTTGTAGGGTTTTTTAGATGGAATTCAAGGTCTACTTGCGCTTGGTAGATTTCTTGTGCAGATCCAATTTTGGGAAATTTTACTAATCGATATCGTATATCTTTCCATTCGATCGGATCTCCTGCTTCTGAGAAAGTTTTTAAAAGAGGATGTTGGGAAATCCAATAAAATAGTTCGGAGACTTTGGGCGGCGGTTGAAGATAAGAGGCATTTTGTTCATTTTTTCTGATTGCAGCTACCCAAGATTGAATGATTTTTTTGGGAAATTCTTTGTTTTCTAATAGTTCGTTTTTCAATTCAGGGTCGTATTGAGACAGCAGCTGCTCAATGGACTGCACTAAGGCTTGCCCCTTTTGATTGTAGTTGTGTTGGCTCCAGAATGTAAGAAATCCGCTGGAAAGGAGAGAAAGGATCAATAGTAGTAGAGAAAAAAAACCGGTTTTTCTCCAATTTTTTTTTGGAAAAAATTCATCTTGAAGAAACTGAAGGGAATCGCGGCTGGGGACTGTTTCTTCCAACCCTAAGCCAATGCTGATTGCATACTTATGTTCTTCGCTTGGAGGCGGAAGTTTTTTTTCTGCAACAATCAGTTCCTGTACGCTCTCGATTAAATATTCTCGGATGTGTACAAAGGCATCGGTCCTTCCGGTAAAAAAAATAGGGCAGGGTACTGAGTGTTGAGAAAATGAATAGATAACTTTTGCAATCTCTTGCCGTTTTTCTATAATTTTTTTATGCAAATGGGGATTGAGCTCCGGCTTGAGTTGTAATAAATCGATTTGCCGCCCTACTCCTTCAACTTCTTTATGCAGCAATGTTTTTTTTCGGTCTTCCCAAAGAGCGCTTAATAAATCTTCAACACCGCCTGTCAAAGAAAATGATTTTTTTAATCGTTTGTTTTCGATCCAAATACAAGACCATTCGCTCGACCCTAAGTCGATGAGAAACCCTTGTTCCAAGCTTGGATTTTTCCAAAGGGCATATCGTAAAAGAGCCTGAGGAATGGCGCTGACCCGATCTGGAGTAATCCCAAAGGATTCATAAAGTGTTAAATGGGTTTTTATTACGTTGCGCAAAACTGTGACGACAGTTGCTTCCGTTATTTTTTCTTTTTTATTTTCATGCAGAAGGGCTGCTGAAAGAATCTCTTCGGGAGCTAAATGAGAAGTGGTTTCCGATTGAAAGCGAAGGGCTTCTCGTAAGTGGCGATGTTTTTTAATCTTTAGCGTCACATTTCGAATCAACAGATCTTTGCCAGAAATGCCGGTCGTTACTTTACCTCGGAAATTGAATTTGTAAAGCTGTTTTACATCTTCCAAGGCCAAAATTTCAATTTCTTGTCGATTGGCTCGAAGGTGGGCTGTTCGGAAATGGGGTTGATCCCAATGGATTCCAATGATTTGCATAAAAGAATTCCCTGTAATGTAAATCATGTTACCCGCCTTTGCCTTTTCAATCGAGAAAAGCAAATTTTATGAGGAAAAATAAAAAAAGTCTTATTATCTTTTCGCTTTTCCATAAGATGGCGAAAAATCCTCGCAGCCTGTATACTTTTAGGCAATGAAAAATTATGTAGCATCGACGATCCATCTTCTTTTTTTGACTTATACAATCCTGATTTTTGCTCGGATTGTAATTTCCTGGATTCCTGCTTGGCATCATAAAAAGTGGATTCGTTTTATTGCTTTTTGCACTGATCCTTTCCTTAATTTTTTTCGCCGTATCCTTCCCCCTTTAGGCGGAGTCTTAGATTTAAGTCCTTTACTTGCCTTTTTTGTATTACGAATGTTGGAGCTTTTTTTATTACACATCCTCCTCAAATAAAGCAGCCCTTTCAATTAGGCTCTCTTTCCTTGCCGAACAATGTTTTTTACGCTCCTTTGGCGGGGTGTTCCGATCTTCCTTATCGTTTTATGTCTTCTAAGTATCGGCCTGGAATTTTTTATTGCGAAATGGTGAAAATCGATGCATTGGTCCGCCATGATCCGCATACCTTTCGTCTTTTGGATTATGAACCTGGCATGCATCCTATCGGGGCGCAGATTTGTGGAAGCAAGCCGAAAATGGCAGCGGAAGCTGCTCGCATTATTGAAAGTTTGGGTTTTGACGTGTTGGATTTTAATTGCGGATGTCCCGTCGATAAAGTCACAAAAGATGGAAGCGGATCAGGAATGCTTCGCAATCCTGCATTAATCGGCGAGGTGTTATCTCAAGTTATCGCTGCCGTAAAAATCCCGGTAACCGTAAAAATTCGGGCTGGCTGGGATGAAAACTCCATCAATGCAGCGGAAATAACCCAAATTGCAGAGGCAGCTGGAGCCAAAGCAATCACTATTCATGGAAGAACAAGAGCTCAAGGATATAAAGGTCCAGCAAATTGGGACTATATCAGAGAAGGGAAAAAAGCTGCCAAGACGATCCAAGTGATTGGCAATGGCGATGTCTTTGATGCCGAAAGCGCCTCAAAGATGTTTAGTTATACGCAATGCGATGCGATTCTTGTGGCTCGAGGCACAATGGGCCAGCCTTGGATTGCCGAGGATATCCAACGCCATTTAAACGGCCTTCCTCCTATCGAGAGAACGGTAGAATCCCAAAAAAAATGTTTGTTAGAGCATTTTGAAGCAATTGTTCGTTATCAGTCCGAACGTCAATCCTTGCTTGATATGCGCCGCGTCGGATGCTGGTATCTAAAAAAACTAGAAGGAGTCAAAACTCTTCGCATGCAAATCAATCGAGCGTCCTCCACTGCAGAAGTGTTTCGCTTCATTGAAGAATTTTCCTGGGAGTCGGCCCAAATCGGTATACTATCATTTGTTGAATAACGAACTTTTTTTTGGGACAGCGTCTCAATTATTATTTTTATTGTTAAATAAAGAAATTTAAGAGACCGAGGCCGATATTTATAATTCTTGTTTTTGCTGTCAAATAAGGGGCATCTGAATTTAAAACTTTGAATTTTTCTTGCAAATCTGGTTTTAGGTTTTCTAGCGTAAGCTGGGCAAAATGTTTGGATTTGATCATAAAATCAATTTCATAATCATTTTGTTCAAGGCTTTTGGAGCCAAGATTTGAGCTGCCGGTAAGTACGATCTCTTCGTCGATCACTGTAATTTTTTTATGATAAGAAACGTTGGGAACGTCGTATTCAAAGATTTGGATATTTGGATTTTCTTTTCTTTCAAAGAGCTGTTTATAGCTATAGCAAGAGCGTTCCGCATGGCCGTAATGAGCAAAGGGGTTATTAGGTCCTGTTTTATTTGTGAGAATGGTGATTTTTACACCTCGATGAATGGCTTCAATTAGGGCTTGCTCTATGTCTTTGGTAGGAGAAAAGTAGAGCTGAGCAAATAAAATTGATTTTTTTGCTTTTTTAATTTGCTGGAGCAGACCGGCTTTAAATTGATTGTGGGTTTGTTCTGGTCCGGAGCAAAAGCAGGCTAAAGACAAATGATCTGCTTTCGATGGAAAGGCTTCAAATTCCGGAATGCGGGTTAAAGAAGGATTTGGAAGATCTTGCTGAGGAGAAAGTTTGTGGGTTTGCCGGTAGCGATAGAGTTCGATCAATTTGCTCATTTCAATATGTATTCTAGCGCCTAAGCCTTGAGGCGAAGGAGAATGAAAAATAAAATCTGTGTCACGGTATGCCATGGCGCCTAAGCCGCTAAAGATTCCATAATGATTTTCTTTGTTTGGCTTTGGCTTCTTTAGTCCGGAATTTTCTGTGAAAAATGAAACTAGTCCAGAGCCTCCTATTAAAAAATAGGCGCCTCCATCAATAACAAGCGCTTTTGTATGATTGGTCGATAAAAAATTTTTATTTTCTGGAGAGCTATAAGGAATATACTCCGGATGAGCGATATTTAAAAATCGGTCCGGGTATTTTTTTTCTAGCTGTGCGATTTTTTCAGAGTTTTCGGGAGTGTGAAATATATGGGTGGTAATGATAGAAACTTTTAATTTAGAGTCCTTTTCGTCCATGCGCGCTTCGATTAATTTAAGCACCGTATCAAAAGGTTTTCCTCCTGCGTAGCATCCGGATAGAACAATCGAATGTTGCGCTTTCTCTATAAGTTTGCATTTCCAGAAAAAAGAATCCTTGGAATTTTTGGGGATGATTGCTTCATATTTGTCCTCTTTGAGAGGAAGGCCTAAGGGTGCAATTGTTTGGATTTTTACTGGATCAAACAAATGGGTCATAGGGGGGGCTTGATTCTGAATAGCAATCAAATCAAGGATTAATTTGGAAAGGCAAAGACTGAGCAGGATCGGGATCGGGATTGCTACAGGATAAAAAACCGAAAAAACCATGGCTGCAACACACGCGATTGCTACAATAACGATGGCAACTATTTTTTTTATCTTCTCAGAGGTATGAAACTGAGAAAAAGTAAAATTATTTGGAATTTGATAATCTCCAAATCCTTGGATTGGTCTAGTATTGCCAATGATCAAAATAAAACTCACAATGTATTATAGAAGGAATTCTATAATTTTTTTTCGGACATATTAAGTGTTTTCTGTTTTATTGTTAACTAAAAAATGATGTTTTTTAAATTAATAATTATTCAGGATATTCATTATTTAAACGCTCTTCAAAAATTTTGAGGAGACGGTCTATGTTTTTTTGGGTTTCTTTGAGTTCAAATTTTTGCTTTTTGTTTTTGGATTTTCGCTTTTTCAGATAGTTAATGAATGATTCGTTCGATTGGGTTTTTCCTCCCAGTTCTTGGGCGTGGCGCAGCAGTCCCCGATCATTTGAGACCACGGTGATGAGGTGTCGTTTTGATTCCCATTGGAGCTTTTCCACAATGTATTCGTCGGCTGTTTGCCCTTTTGGTGTGTAGGCGATATCCAATGGATTTGCGTAAGAAAGTCCACTTTCTTCATCCCTTTTATGGGAGCCATCGAATACGATCATTCCTTTGAGCTGAAGGGATGCAAATTGAGTTTGTAAAATTTGGATTATCTTTTTTCTTTGATGGGATAGGGGGTGCTTGGAATCCACAAGGGTAAAAATAAGGTTGTATCCATCAATATAATAAAACATTAAATCAGGTTCGGTATAAATCCATTGCGGGATCAGCGATAGATTCCAGAGGTTGAAGGAGTTTATCTAAAGCTTTTCTTCGGTGCGAGATGCGATTTTTAATCGATTCACCTAGTTCAGCAAACGTTTTATTATATTCATGTTTGACAAAAAGAGAATCATATCCGAAGCCGCCGGCTCCTCGTTCCGTTGCAAGAATTTTCCCTTCACAAGTGCCTCGGACGCTTTTCGCGACTCCTTCAGGGGATACTAGGACAATACAGCACTCATAATAAGCATAGCGGTCATCGTCGAGAAGATGGCGCATGGATTCTAAAAGTTTTTTACGGTTATCGAAATCCGTCGCATCTTGGCCTGCAAAACGAGCTGATTCGATTCCAGGGGCGCCTCCCAGGGCTGGAACAATCAATCCAGAATCGTCAGCCAATATCCAATGTTTGAGGCTCTCAGATGCATGGATCGCTTTTGTAGCCGCATTTTCTTCAAAAGAAGAACCAGTTTCCTGGAGGGGAACGTATTCAGGAAAATCGCATAAGCTTAAAATGTCAAATTGGGGCAAGGTCTTCAGCATAGCGCGGAATTCACGCACTTTGTGCATGTTTTTGCTCGCTATGACTAATTGAATAGCTGAGGGAGGTGTTTTACGGTGCATATAATCCATTCTTCCCTCAACATAGAGGATCTATTTTTTCTGATCAAAATAATTATCTAAATCCGAGATGGTAAATTGATCTCCCTGGAACTCAAATTTTTCTCCAACAGTTCTTCCTTTCATTGCTTGCGCTAATTTCGATTGGAAGGAGATGACGTTTTCCTCCGGATTGGCATCCCAAGGGCCTAACAAGGTGAATTTATGATGGGCTCCTTTTGAATCGCGGCAATGAACAACAGATCCTACGCTGATTTCATCTGCAAGAACATCCTCTGGCGTCAAAATACGAGCTTGTCCGATTTGCTCCGATAATAATTTTAACTCAGATTGCAGACGATCCCGTTTTTCCAGAGCTGCTTTAAATTCGGCGTTTTCCCGTAAGTCTCCGAGCGCTCTTGCTGTCTCAATTTCTTTTGCGTTGTTTACCGTCTCCACGGTTGCAATCTGCCGAATCCGCGTTTGAATTTTTGCATATCCTTGTTGGGTAGTCCAAAGCACTTGTGCTTCCGCTGCAGGATTATCTTTATCTTTACGCAGGCGTGCAAGAGCAGGATAGACGACCTCAGCTAGAGAATAGAGGATTTTTATATCGTGGTCTGTCAGCGTATTGCATTTTGTTGCGAGTAGTAGGTATTCTTTGATCTCTTCCAGGCTAGAGTGTTGAAAAATTTCCCGGACGATTTTGTATCGTCCCCCTGTAATCAAAGTGATGATTTTTTTTGCTAAATCTCTGGTTAGTACTTTTTGTCCTAAATGGTCCAATAAGATCAATAACCCTTCAAAAAAGTCATTTCTTCCTTCATTGGTGGCAAAAGGAAGCGTCGATTTTTTATCGATGATTTTTTGAAAATACCAAATGAACACTTCGGGATAGGCAAGTGGGTGCAATAACAACTTGCTCAACTGTTGCCTTAAAAGATCTTGCGTTTCCTTGGAGTCTAATTCATTGAGAATAAAATCTCGGATAAGGTTTTGATCGATCGTGAAAATCAAATCGAGATAAATCTCCGACCAGTCTTTTCGGCTTTTTCTTACTTGCTGTAAAATTCTTTTCTGAAAGCCCATCACTTGAATTGCGCGAACAAGATCAGCAATTTCTTGCATATGAGTGATGATGTCGACGATTTCTGATGTCTTATGAGCTGTATTCAGATCTTCTAAAAAAAACAAAATTTGTAATTTTTGTCCTTCGCTTATATGCTCTTCTTCTATTGTTTTTTTTAACCGAACTTCTAAAGAAGATTTAAATTCTTGATTTTTGAGGGTTTCAGGAAAATCCCTTAAAAAAGTGTAAATGATTTGAATTGTCGCATTTACATCCGGCTTTTCTTCTAAAGCCTTATGCAGGGCCACTTCATGGGGAACATCTGTTTCTCGCAAACGAAAGGGTTCTTTCAGTTCTTTAGGAGAGGCGATTTTTGTATCTTTTTTGATTTTTGCTCGTGCGGTTTGCCACCATCGGTTCCAGTCTTCCACGGGAATTACGAGATCGCAAAGCTCATCTTTAATCTCGCCTGCTGTTTTAGATCCTAAATCTCTGAGCAAGAGGCGAATAATTTCGCCAGGATGTTCTCGAGCTTCTTTTTCCAAACAATCGGGATCTCCGAATCGGCGTGAAAAAAAGTGATCCGGGGGAAGAGGAAGCAAAGTTTTAAAGGCCTTTTCAAAGGTAAAATGCTGCGGTCCTACCACATATTCGAATTCCAATGTGATTTCTTCCCGAACTAAAGAAACGTCGATGATTTCCCCTGTTCCCCAGCCAGCAGTATGAAATACGTAATTCCCCTTTTTCATGTGGGTAAGCAGCTCATAGTTCCGGATAGCGGATGGAAATTTTTCTCTATTTCGAAGTCCAATCAAACGGAGTTTTTCTAAAAACAAGGGGTCTTCAGGGTATTGGTCTTTTAAATATTGAATGGCAAGATCGGCCAATTCTTCATTATTGGTTGTCTGTAAATCAAAAATCAAACGAAGGGCGTTTTGCGCCTGTTTTGCATCCTTGAGTTCTCTCCAGAGAGGAAGAATCCTTTCTACATGAACCCCAAAATTTTTTGCCAAGTCGGAAGTTTTTACACTTTCCAATACGGCTACGATTTCTTCACCATCAGGCTGATCGCCATAGCAATATTCTTCCCAAATTTTTAAAAATCCTGGGTAATCATTATTTTGAAGCCTGTCTCGGAAATCTTTTAAATATGCCATGCACCTTTCCCAAAAAAAATCTTTTAAAAACACTTATCGATATCTCTAGGGACGAGTATAGAAAGAGTGGAAATAATCTTCAATTTAAGAGTTTAAGAATCAGTAAAGGTTTTTTGTTTTGTATACCATTTATGATGCAAAAATTGGTCTGGTGATTTTTGTTGAAAGGCATCTAATACGAAAGAACCCTCTTGAAAGAAAACCTACTTGGCCATACCCTTTCGAAGTTTCATCCATGCGGATCAAGGCGAGATTTGTAAATGCGGCGGTTTGTTTTTTTATTTCTTTTTTTGCCTTTTGCATCTCTGACGGGACAAGGTTTGGGACTAGATGCGAGGGCGGCTCGGCTTTTTTCCGATTTGGAAACGGTGTATGAAATCGATCGAAAGATTCATGACCAGCTTCCTTTATTGATTAATTATCAATTGCAGGGAGGCTATTTTGCGATGCCTTCCGCCCGGACATATGATGCGGGAGTGCTGGGCATTGGGTATACTTATCTCCCGCCCTATCATCTTTATGCTTTAGGATTTCAGTTTTTTGATCATGTTGAAGCGACTGGAAATTATTGGGTTTATCGCGGAATACCAGACCCTTCTTTTGGTCATTTAGGGTTTGGCGATTATGCGGAGCGTGCTCCGAACGTAAAACTTATTTTATTAAGAGAGCGGGATGGATTTGCTTTTCTTCCTGATTTAGCTGTCGGTTGGAACGATTTTTTCGGCAGTTGCCGTTTTCGGTCTTTTTATGCTGTGGCTACAAAACAGTTTCTCCCTTACAACTTGGAGGCCAGCGTTGGCTGGGGAAATGGCCGGATCAAGGGGGCGTTTGGAGGGGTTGCCTGGGCCCCCTTTAGGCATGCAAAACATTTTTGGAAAGGGTTGACTGTTGCTGCTGAATATGATGCAAACGATTATAAACGCCATCCTTTTGAACACCCCAAAGGATGTTCTGTAAAAAGCCGGATCAACGTAGGGGTGCAATGGGAACTTTGGGATTTGCTTCGTCTTTCTACAAGTACAGTCCGAGGGGAAGATTGGGCTGGCAGCATAGCTTTACGATATAATTTAGGTTCTTCAAAGGGATTATTTCCTAAATTTTTAGATCCTGAGCCGTATAGGGCTCCTGTGGACACGCAAGCAGTGGGCTGTCTGCGGACATATAAAGAATTAGCGCAGGAGCTGGCTTTTGCTTTTCAAGAACAGGGGCTTGATCTTTTCAATTTATTTTTGATCCCCGAGCCTAAAGGGTTTGATCGTTTATGGATGAAAGTGATCAATGTTCGCTACAGAGAAGAAGCTGATGTCCGTATTAGGCTCGAGCATCTTTTATCCCGTTTACTTCCTTCTAATATTTCTTCTGTCACGGCCGTAATAGAAGCTGATGGGATTTCTAGCCAGGAGTATCGGTTTCGGGCAGAAGAGCTAACAAAATATCGGGAAGGCAATTTAGGAGAGAAGGAGTTTTGCGTGGTCTCTCCTCTTCGCGAAGCGAGCCGCACCCCTTCAGAACAAGAAGGAACTCTTTTATTTAAGCGAAAAAAACCGATGTGGCTATTAACCTTTCGCCCTTGGGTTCGTTCTTTTTTTGGGAGCAGCCGAGGAAAGTTTAAATATGAGACAGGATTCGGCATCGGGCCGGAAGGGTACTTATTTGATGAGATTTATTATACCCTATGGGGCACTTACACTGCTTTATCTAGCACACAAAACATGTGCGATAGGGATTTTTTAAATCCTTCGCGGATCATCAATGTCCGGACAGATAGTATTCGCTATAATCAATCTAATTCGTTTCATCTCGAGCAGGCGTTTGTGCAAAAAAGCTGGAATCTGGGCCAAGGTTGGTTTTCTCGGCTTGCTTTAGGATATTTTGAGATGGCTTATGCAGGGGTTTCTTTAGAAACGCTCTATTATCCCGTCCAGGCAAATTGGGCAGTGGGATTTGAGGTTTCTCCTATGTGGAAAAGGGATTATTATGGCGTGGGGTTCCAACGCAAAGTGCGCAAGCTGACCTCAAATGGATATGAGTATTTTCCTTATACGGGCTTTCAATATTTTGCGGAATTTTATTACCAATATAGACCTTTGAACCTCGATTTTAAATTCAGCGCAGGGCAATTTCTTGCGAGGGATAAGGGCATTCGGATGGAAGGCGGGAGGACATTTGAAAGCGGCCTTCGAGTAGGTCTTTGGTATACGCTCACAAACGCTGGCGATGTGGTAAATGGAGACCGCTATTACGATAAAGGGTTTTCGATCACTATGCCTTTAGATCTTTTTATGAATAAAACAAGCCGCTCTCGCATTGGGTATGCCATGTCTGCTTGGCTCCGCGATTGCGGCGCCAGGGCGGCCACTGGCAAGCAGCTTTATCCTACTCTTTACTGGGAAAGATTCAATGGAAAGCCTGGCGTTTTTTAAGATATATCATTTGTGATACAAAAATCCGTTTTTTGAGACGCTCTCCCAAACTTTGTCAAAAAAATTCTTTAAAATCCTATAAGTTTTCATTTTGATTTTAATGAACATCAAGTGCACAATGCACCGGAAAAATAAACATTAAGGGGCATTATGCATGCAATAAGAGCAAAGGAATCCGGCTGGTCGGAAGAAAAAGATTATCTTTATAGCCGAGGAAAAGAAGTTCATCCATCGAAGAGTTTTCAAGATATGAAAGACATTGCGTGCATGATATCGGGTCAAGCCATATGGTACAGCGATTTATTGCATATGTATGACACAAGCTCGAAAATACGTTATTTTGTATCTAGGTCCAGGCCGCCTCTTACCAGTTCTTTCGTGCCTCCTCGAGAAAGAGAGTATAAAGTTATTGTAGACAAGACAACCCGTTCTTTGTTCTTTCTTGGAAAGATCACAGGACAAAATCCTATACCTGACAATTTCGATCCTGGTTATCTTGAGTCGATTTACGACCAAGCAAAACCATTTTTGGATGATCCTTCGTTTATGCGTCGCGCCGTCACAGATGCAGTGAAGAGTCGTGATTGGGATCTTTTGTGGGCTTTGTGGGCGACTGAATCAGACATAGCAAGAGAGCCGACAGACGTCACCGACTGGAGTTTTTTTGATGTCGTGAAAAATCTTTTTGCGAGTGGAGACATTTCAGAAGAAGATCGAATCAAAGCAGGTCAGATTGCAGCTAGTGGATGTGACGGTCAATGGGGCACTCGTGCTATTATTCGTAGATGGGTGGAAAGCGGACGCTTCGATATCTTTGCATAATCCCTTCGAATCTTAGCATCTCAAAAACCATATTCAAAAAACTGTAATGGCTAGCAAGTAGCTAGCTGTTCAGAAACAAAATTTCAAAATAGTAGGTAAAAAAATGGCCAGCACTAGCATTTTTCTGAGTTCTTCCTGCGGTGGGAAAGTATCTTCTTCTACGATCTCCTCTGAGCCAGAGAAAGGTTATCCTTTTAAATCTTTTGTACCCCAATTGAATGTACAGACAGACTATCCTTTCGAACGATCAAGAGTATGGGCTCTTCCCAAAGCAGAAGCCGCTTATCATTTGATCCATAGCGAGCTTTCTGTTGCTGAACAGGTCAAGATCTTCAATCGTTTATTTCCAGAGGAAAAAGCCGATAAAGATGTTTTAGAGGGACATTCTTTGGGTTCTACTCCTAATTGTAGTGGAGTAAAAGAGGAGCAAGCAGAGGAAAATATGACTTTGCGATATTCTGTGCCTGACCGGCAGTTATGTATTGCAATTCGTTCGCAGGAGGATTCGAAAGTGATTCAAACGATGTTTGATGAAGCTGTTCTTTGCGAGGGATTTTATGTGCAAGAATCTTTGCATGGTTTGATTGTCCGTAATTATCCTGATGAACTGGTTTTTGCATTTACCGCCTACGCAACGGAAGTGGATGACGAAACCCTTGACTCTGCTTTATCGAGATCAGACATTTCTCTTAAAACAATCGAAGCGCTCATTGATAAGATGCCTGCAATTAGCACTGAAATAGAGCAAAACGTTTTTGCTCGGATTTTTCCTCAAGATCGTAGCGGCTACTTTTTTTTTGATGAGGCAATGGCTGAAGAGGAAAAGAAAACGGGCGTTCGGGCGATTACTCCTGCATTTCAAAAAACATATTTTGGGCATTTTGAAAATCAGCCTAAACCCTATATTCCTTATTTAACAGAGGCTTCCCTATCACTGGTTAAGAAATTTTTTTGCAAAATTTCTGTGGCATCAGTGACTTTATTGGATTTGTTGGGACAAGCAGACGAAGAAATGTTAAAAATATTCTTAAAGCATCACGGAAAAAATATCCTAAGCTTTCAATTTGAGCATTTATTGTTATACGGATGCTCTGAAGAGCTGATCTTAGATATCAGCGATCATTTGGAAAAAAAGGCTTTGGATGAAGATTGTCTTCGTATTGCCGTGCTGAGACAATACTCAAAGGCAGTGATTGAAAAAATCCAAACAAAATGTCCGCCCAAATACCGACTTTTGGGCCGGGATGGCTTATTTTTGAATGATTTGATCTAAAACCTGCGCAATCGCATAAGTAAAAATAAGATCGGCGCCTGCTCTTTTAATCGATAAAAGAGCTTCATAAAATATTTTTTCCGCTTGGAGATAGCCCATTTGATGGGCTGCCATGACCATGGCATATTCTCCGCTTACATGGTAGGCGGCAATTGGTCTTTTGGTCTGGTTCCGTAATTTGGCGATGATATCGAGATAAAAGGTGGCGGGTTTGATCATTAAGATGTCTGCCCCTTCCGCTTCATCTAATTGCGCCTCTAAAAGAGCCTCTCTTGCGTTGGCGGGATCCATTTGATAAGTTTTTTTATTTCCAAATTGAAGATTTACTTTTAGCGCGTCTCGAAAAGGATCGTAGAGAGCAGACGCATATTTGGCGCTATAGGCTAAAATCCCGGTATTTTTATGTCCTTGCTGATCGAGCGCTTTTCTAATGGCCTGCACCCGCCCATCCATCATATCGCTTGGAGCGACGAAATCGACTCCAGCTTCCGCTTGCATAAGAGACATTTGGATCAAACAGTGAATGGTTTCGTCATTAAGGATGGAGCCTTCTGGACTTGCGAGTCCATCATGTCCGTGCGTTGTAAAAGGATCCAAGGCAACATCTGCCATGACGCAAAGACTGGGCAGCTCTTTTTTTAAGGTTTTGATCGCTCTTGCGAGGAGGCCTTTCGGATTCCAAGCTTCTTCTGCTTTTTCGCTTTTCAAAGAAGGGTCGACGACAGGAAACAGGCAAATAGACTGTATTCCCTTTTGATGGAGGGCAGCTGCCTGCCGTACCAGCAGATCTACGGAAATCCGCTCGATTCCAGGCATTCGAGCGATGGGGATAGCTATATTAGCCCCTTCGATGATAAAAAAAGGAGCTGTGAGATCGGCTGGCGAAAGGTGCGTTTCTTGAACAATTTTTCGGATCGAATCGGTCGCTCGGTTTCTTCTTAAACGGATAGGAATGGTATCAAGTGTATTATTCATAAAAAAAATTATGGCATAGATTTATTTAGATGGCAACTTGTAACATTTAGTTGATCTGTAGCAGGAGATATGGCAATCTTGACCTTTGGGTTGCTTTTCCGTCAGAGATCTTAGGAGGATTATATGTTGCAAAATTACGAAGAATTCACAGAAAATCAGATTAAAATCCTAGAGCATTTTGTAACAAATACCTCCAGCAACATCTTCGTTCTTCGAAATCTTCCCGAAGTTATTAAAGGCGCCTTGTTTTCTCGCTATTCGCGATCGACTTTGGGGCTTCGTTCTTTGCTTTTAAAAGAATTTATTTTGAATGAAGATACCGCTTTTTCTTCTATTGTTGGAAAGCATGCGGAAACAGATATTGGGCTCGAACAATTAACGGCCATTCAAAAAGCGCAAAATTTTTATGACCGGATTTTGGATGGGTATGGGGATGATTCGATCGGCGAGCTGGGCGGAGCCCATCTTGCAATTGAAAATGTCTCTATGTTAGCGGCAAAAATGATCGAAGATAGCCGGATCGGGGGATCTCCTTTGGAAAAATCGACCCGTTATATCTATTTCGATCAAAAAGTAAAAGGGCAGTATCTTTTTTTTCAAGAACCTGTGCTGATGACCTCTGCTTATCGGGAGCTGTTTTTAGAGACTTGCAATCGTCTTTTTGAGACTTATAGCAAGCTGATTCCTCCTTTAACTGCGCAAATTGAACAGACGTTTCCTAAAGATCCCGCAATTTCTACCACAGCTTATACGGCGGCTTTAAGAGCCAAAGTGCTCGATTGCCTGCGAGGACTGCTTCCAGCTAGCGCAATGACCAATATGGGGGTCTTTGGCAATGGACGGTTTTTTGAATCTCTAATCCAAAAACTCAATATGCATAATTTAGCTGAAATGCAGGAAATGGGCAAAAAAACATTTCAGGAGTTGAACAAAGTAATTCCCTCTTTTGTGCGCAGAGGAGAATCGTCTCATAAACATTTTCAAGCGACTGCCGAATTTTATGAGTCGATGCAAGCGGAAATTAGCCGGTTTGCGCAGCATCATACCGGAGACGTAGGAAAGATGACGGAGCCGGGTGTGCGCTTGATCCAGAGCGATCCAGATGCTGTCGCAAAAGTTGCGGGAGCTCTTCTTTTTTCTTGCACGCAAAACTCTTTGGCCGAACTGCAAAACTATTGCAGGCAACTCTCAGAGGAAGAGCTATTGCGTATTTTAGATGCGGCGAGCTCCTCTCGGGAAAATAGACGCCACAAATCGCCAAGAGCTCTTGAGCATGCCTCCTTCACCTTTGAAATTCTCGCTGATTTTGGCGTGTATCGCGATTTACACCGCCATCGCATCCTGACTCAAGAAAGGCAGCTTTTGACTTGCAATCATGGCTATTATATGCCTCCTGAAATTCAAGGAACCGAAATGGAAAAAGAGTACATTTTGGCGATGGAGCAGGCGAAAAAGGCGTATGATATCATCGCCTCCGAACTTCCTGAGGAGGCGCAATACGTGGTTCCAATGGCTTATAACGTACATTGGTATTTTCATGTGAATTTGCGCAGTCTGCAATGGCTATGCGAGCTTCGTTCGCAGCCGGCAGGACATGCCATGTATCGATTGATTGCTCAAGAAATGGCGCAGCAAGTAAGTGGGGCAGTTCCGTCTTTCGAACGATTTTTCAAATTTGTCGATTTTGAAGGGTATGAATTGGGTCGTTTGGGCGCGGAAATCAGAAAAGAAGAAAAGCAAATGCGTACTTAATGGGTCATTTTTCATTACAATCTGAGTTTTCTCCTGCTGGAGATCAGCCTGAAGCGATTCGCAAGTTGGTAGACGGCCTCGAAAGCGGAAAACAGGCACAAGTTTTATTAGGAATTACAGGTTCAGGCAAAACATTTACAATGGCCAATGTCATTTGCCAGATGAATAAACCGGCTCTTATCTTGGCCCACAACAAAACGCTCGCGGCTCAACTCTATCAAGAATTCAAATCTTTTTTTCCAAATAATGCAGTAGAATATTTTGTCTCTTATTACGATTACTATCAACCGGAAGCCTATATTGCCCGTACCGATACGTATATTGAAAAAGACTTGGCGATCAATGACCGAATAGAAAAAATGCGGCTTAGCGCTACGCGTTCTTTGATTGAAAGATCCGATGTGATCATTGTTTCTTCGGTTTCCTGCATTTATGGCTTGGGAACTCCTGAATACTATAGTCAAATGCTTCTAAAAATTGCGGTAAAACAAAAAATTCGCCGCGATGATGTTCTGCTGCATCTCGTCGAAATGCACTATAAAAGAAATGATTTTGATCTGATGCGCGCTACGTTTAGAGCTCGGGGCGATGTACTGGAAATTGTCCCTGCATATGAAGATGATTTGGCCTATCGGATTGAATTTTTCGGCGATGAAGTGGAAAGGATCAGTGAAATTGAACCGATTACAGGAAAAGTCCGCAGGCGTCTCGATTTAATTTCTATTTTTCCGGGATCGCACTATGTGACGCCGGAGCATGTCCGCCATCTTGCAATCGACACGATCAAAAATGAACTTACGCAAAGAATCGCTTGTTTTCAGAATGAAAACCGGCTGGTTGAGGCGCAGCGGATTAAAGAAAGAACGAATTATGATTTGGAGATGATTCGTGAAATTGGGTTTTGCAAAGGAATTGAAAATTATTCTCGTCATTTTAGCCAGCGTTCCGAAGGGGATCCTCCTCCTTGTTTACTTGATTATTTTCCTGATGATTTTCTTTTTTTCATTGATGAATCGCATCAAACGCTTCCTCAACTTCACGCGATGTATAATGGCGATCGCTCTAGGAAGCAAGCGCTCATTGAGTTTGGTTTTCGCCTCCCTTCGGCTTTTGATAACCGTCCCTTAAAATTTGAAGAGACGTATCAAAAATTTAATCGCGTGATTTATGTTTCTGCAACTCCCGGTTCTTGGGAAGTGGCGGAAGCTGAAGGTGAACTGGTCCAGCAAATTATTCGCCCTACAGGCCTTTTGGATCCTGAAATCACCGTTCGTCCTGCATCAGGTCAGGTGGATGATTGTTTGGAAGAAATCCGCCTTGAAACGGCCCAAGGCGGCCGCATCCTTGTGACGACATTAACAAAAAAATTATCGGAAGATCTTTCCAAATATCTTAATGAAATCGGAGTGAAGGCAAAATATATTCACTCTGATATAGATACCCTCGAACGGATGAGGATTTTAAAATCGCTTCGCAAAGGCGATTTTGATGTGCTGATCGGCATCAATTTGCTGCGAGAAGGGCTTGATTTGCCCGAGGTTTCTTTGGTCGTGATTTTAGATGCCGATAAAGAAGGTTTTCTTCGTTCCGAGACGGCGCTGATCCAGACATGTGGAAGGGCTGCCCGTAATCTTCGGGGCAGGGTCATTATGTACGCAGACAGGGAAACTACAGCGATTAAAAGGGCGATAGATGTGACTACGCAAAGGCGTCTACAGCAACAACAGTATAACGAAGAGAACTCCATTACGCCGCGAACCGTCGTGAGAGAGAGAGTCGCTTCGATTGAAGAGACCTATGGGTTCCCTGAATTGCCTTCTATAGGATCTACTCAGCCTATCGCCCAATCTTCTTTTGATCTCTTGCAATTGGAAGCAAAAATCAAAGAGTATGAAAAAGAAATGAGGCTAGCTTCCAAAGAGCTTCGATTTGAAGACGCCGCCAGGGCGCGGGATCTAATGCGCTACCATCAAAATTTAGAGTTATTGAAAAGCGATCAGGACTAATCCCTCGATTTTGTACAATCTCATGACTTCTTCGCTGACGTTCATTAGTTATCAAATCGTTGAAACAGAGTGACCAGGCGGTATCTTGGTAAGTTTAGAGCCTCTAGAACAGGAGCAAAAAAGTGACCATACAGCTTGCGAAATAACCGATCCCGAAAATCAAGTGAAGTACTAGAGCGCACATTCCCGGTAATATTACTGATCCATTCATTTCCGGCTCGCTGATAACATACTTTAGGATGGGTCACTAAAGGACGGATTTCATTTTTTTCAAACAGCATAGAGTAAACTTCGTCGATAGGAATGATTTTAGAATCGGGATCAAGAATAAGGCCTTCTAACTGATTAATCAATAACCCATAGGAGTTTTGATTTACGGCATAAGCGTGGGTTTGAGTACCAGACCGTGCATAATCTAAATGAAGAGACTCACGAACAAGTTCATCGAATTCAGCATATCCTAAAAATAAAATCTGCCAATCTCGACCTCTTAAATCTTGCATAGCCCCATTAAATGCTCTAACAGCTCGCTCTGTTTGTGGTAAAACAGCATCATCTTCAAAAATGACAACAGAGGGTAAATTATCTGCTAATGCCTTCTTTAAAACAGCTAAATGGCTCAAATAGCATCCCATCCGAGCTTTTTGTAATCGATCGCTTCGGCCGCTCATTCTCTTCCAAACAGATTCATAAGAAATCTCTTCGCTTCTACCTAAAATTTGTTGCAATCCTTGATCGTCCAGTTCATATCCGTTCACAGCGCTAAATCTATCAAATTCCTTTATACCCACATTTTTTAAGTGCTCAGAAGTTAGCTTCCACTTTTGAGTAGAACTTTCCAAATTAATTATATAACTTTTGCCAAAGTTATCATCGATTGCATATCTTGCATTAGGATCAATCTGATCTTTGAAAAGATTGTTAGCCGGGGCAAATAAAAGAGGAACAAAGCAAGCTGGCGCAACTACAGATAAAAAAGAGCCAAAAAGCACACCAAAAACACACTTGACAATGTCAGCAATAATGTCCTTGAGTTGTAACGAAGCTGCTTCATCGATTAAAGAAAACCTTGAAGAAAGGTCTCCTCCCATTTTTTTATCGATAGTACCCACTATTTTAGCGCCCAGAAGAAGTACATTCCTTACGCAATCCAGCGCTTGCAAGGGCGAAATCCCCAAAGCTAGTACACGAGAGGTTATCTGCCTTTTAACAAATCCTTTTGTCCCTTTTTCATATGAATCGATATTTTCGATAATAGAGGCTGAAATAAATCGATTTGTTAAAACAAAATTAGAAAGATCTATCATACTTGCCGTATTGTTGTTTGTTAAAAGTAAATATAGTACATAAAAAGTGAATTAAATTACAGGGAATTAATTCAAGTCGTTTTTGTTGAATATCGGCTGAGACAAGTGAATGATGCCTAAGTATCTACCTTCTAGCTGGCAATTAAAATGTTTATAATAAATAACTTGAAAATTATATAATGCCGTCTGATTGAAGTTCCCATAATTTGGCGTAGCGCCCTTTTTGTATCAGAAGCTCTTGGTGATTTCCCTCTTCTATGATTTCCCCTTTTTCTAATACAAGGATGCGGTCAGCTTTGATGATTGTGGAAAGACGGTGGGCTACTATAATCAATGTTTTGGTGGCTTTGAGATGATTTAGGGAATTTTGGATGATTTGTTCTGAACAGCTATCGAGATTGCTTGTCGCTTCATCTAGGATTAAAATTTCTGGATTTTTCAGCAAACATCTTGCCAAAGCAATTCTTTGCCTCTCTCCCCCGGATAGTTTGTATCCTCTTTCTCCTACAATGGTTTCATAGCCGGATGGAAGATGCGAAATAAAATCCGCGACTCCCGCCAGCTCTGAGGCTTTTTCTATGTCTTGATTTGAAGCATTAAAATCCCCAAATCGAATGTTTTCCGCGATATTGCCATTAAACAAAAAAGTGTCTTGGCTGACGACTCCAATTTTTTGTCTCCAACTTTCATGAGAGATCGAAGAAAGACATTTGGAATCCACTAAAATTTTCCCTCGGGTCGGAGTGTGTAGATTCAAAATCAAATCTAAAATGGAAGATTTTCCAGCACCTGAAACACCAATAATGGCCAAAGTTGTTCCTTTTGTAAGCGAAAAAGAAACATTTTGGAGAACAGATTTTGAAGAAGTAGGATAATGGAAATGGACATTTTGAAAGGTAAGGCTGTGAGTCCATTTTTCTAACGTCTCGCCAGAAGATGGGTTATATTCTTTTCCCCGATCATCTAAAATGTCATTTAATCGAATAATAGATCCGTAATGGACACTTGCAGATCCTATCGCTTGCATGGCCTGTTGCAGTCTTGTGGCCAAACGGTAGGTCAAAGCAATATAGGTGAGTAAATTGGGTAGGGTCGATTCGCCGGGACGGGTCAGAAGGTAAGAGCCAACAACTAAAATAGCTCCTACTAATAAGACATTCACTGTTTCATTGATTGTAGGAATGATGTTATTCCAAAAATGAGCTTTTTTGCTGCTTTGAACAATTCGATCTAAAACACCATCGATTTGATCCAAAATATATTTTTGCCGTTGAAAAATATGGATAGGACGAATGCCTTGGAGCGATTGGACTGTTTGATGGCTGAATTCAAAGAGATGGGTTGTCAAAATTTTTGAGTGATGCACTACCTTTTGAATCAGGGTTTTTTGAAGAAAAATAAAAAAAGTAAATAAAGCGAACGTCAAAAAGGTAAGCTCTGCGGATAATTGATACAAAACAAAGAGCAGCCCAAAACTCATAAAAAACGAGATAGAGGTACGATTAATGGTTTCAAATAAAACAGGGATTGAGAGCGAAGGGGTTTTGGCAAATTCCGTCAGATCTCCTGTTTTATATTTGGAGATAAAGGGGAAGCTAAATTTAAATATTTGGCTATAGATTTGTTTTTGTGTTTGTGTTTGGACTTTGAGAGAAAAAAGGGAAGATCCGTAAAGGCCTAAAAAAGAGGTCAAGCCTCGTAGAGCCTGCGATCCGATGGATGCAAAAATATAAAAATAAAATAGCTCCATAGAGGTTACATTCCAGCCCCATTTTGTTACATCGAACAGTGATAAAAAGCCGAAATTGCTAGGTGCCGCGTCTTCTAAGCTGGAAAAGGCTAAGAACATAAAAGCAAAAGAACTCCCTTCTAAAACTGCTGCGATGAGATGGGGAATTAAAATGAGAAGGACATATTTGCAATTGGAACCTTTTGGTCCTAAAAGAATTTTCCAAATAGGGCTTAAAGAAAATCGTTTCATAGGCTCCTTTTATGCCTCTTTTTGTTCGCAACTCAAACAATGGGTAACATGGGCTGAAAAATGTGTCGAATTGATGAATCCTATCTTAAATTTAGAAATTCTGCAATTGCATCTCATCATTTCAGGTCAGCGGAAAAGTAAAGCCGCTTTACATCAGATTTTTTTATACTTGGCATACATTTTGAAATAAACACCTATAGGAGTCGGCTGTTTTTTCCCAAGAAAATAACCTGCACCTGGAAAATCCTCTTTGGATGAATTGAAGGCTCAGCCCTGGCTCTGTTAAAATTCTTTCCATTTGTGTTGCGAGCTCTTTTACAGAGTGAGGTGAAAAATAGAGGGCCGCATCAGAACAGACTTCAGGAATACTCGCTGCGTGCGAGGCTAAGACAGGACATCCAGAGGCCATCGCTTCTAAAGGAGGCAGTCCAAAGCCTTCGTAAAGCGAAGGAAATATGAGCGCTTTCGCAGAAGCATACAAAGAAGAAAGATCGTTTTTAGAAACTTCTCCAAGAACATGGATTTTTTTTTTCTGAGAGGACTTTGCTCGATGGAGGCCAGGATTTTGGAATCGGATGATCTCAAGCCTGTATATTTTCCTGCCAAGACAAAGTGGCAATCAGTTGGATTGAGCCATTCGAACGCTTTTAATGCGATGCTCAAATTTTTATGGCTTTTCATATTGCCGACGAAAAGAAAAAAAGGAAAATTTAAATTATACTTATTTTGAAATTCTTCTGTATTTTGAAGAGGAAAAAACTCTTTAAAGTTCACGCCGGGATGAATCACTTCAATCTGTTCTTCTGAAATATTTACATATTTTAAAATTTCTGATTTTGAAAAATAAGATTGCGTAATAATTTTTTGGGATTTTTTACAAGCGTTATGGATCAAAAGCTTGGCGGCAAGCCATTGGGCTTTTGAAGTCGGTTTTGCTAAATGGCAAACGTCATGAAGGGTAACGACGCGGGCTTTGCTTTTGATAGGAAAAAAAGGAACATTATAGTGGGGCGACCAAAAAAGATCACAAGAAGGAATTTTGAAGGGAAAATAGAGTTGTTCGCGCAAAGAATAAATAGGGGTGTTGAATGGAATTGATGGTTGAGAAGCGCTATTTGTAGACTGCCCCAGCAAAGAGAGTTTAAAAGGAGAAGTAAAAAGAAATGGGAGTAGGTTTTGGATGCAAGTGCCAATACCTGATGCATGGATCATGCGTACATCGATGCAAAGATGAATCATAATTCCTTAAATTGAGAAAATTAGTATTATGCATTTTGCAAACTTTAAACGCAGAAGTTTAATGGAAAATAGGAGCAAGCTTGAAAAGCGTGATTGTTCATGATTGGTTGGTGTCTCCCATCGCAGGCAGTGAGAAAACGCTCAGAGAAATCCATGGGCTTTTTCCCTCTCCTATTTATACCCTTCTTAAAAATGAAAAAAAATTAGAGGGAAGTTATTTTGAAGGAAAGGAATTGATTGCTTCTTTTATCCAAAAACTTCCTTTTGCTCAAAAATACTATAGAAATTATCTTCCCTTTTTCCCATTGGCGATCGAACAATTTGACTTGTCTGCATACGATTTGATCCTTTCTTCTTCTCATTGCGTTGCCAAAGGGGTGATTTGCCATCCGGATCAATTGCACATCAGCTATTGTCATACGCCGATTCGTTATGCCTGGGATTTGATGCATCCTTATCTTAACGACGGTCCTTTGCGATCGGGAGTCAAAGGGGCTCTTGCCCGTTTTTTTTTGCAATATGTTCGAAATTGGGATGTGCTATCCTCAAACCGGGTTGATGCTTATATAGCCAATTCAAAATATGTAGCTGGAAGGATCAGAAAATATTATGGCAGATCGGCCCATGTGATCTTTCCGCCGGTCGATATTGAGTCATTTCAAGTTTGTCATCAAAAAGAGAACTTTTATCTTGCAGCTTCTCGGATGGTTCCTTATAAACGATTAGATTTAATCGTCGAAGCATTTTCTTTAATGCCGGACAAAAAAATTAGTGGTGATCGGGTCTGGTCCAGAGGAAGCGAACATTAAAAAAAAGGCGCATAAAAATATAGAATTTTTAGGATTTCAATCGGATTCGAATTTGCAACTTTATCTTCGAAAGGCCAAAGCGTTTGTATTTGCAGCGATAGAAGATTTTGGGATTTTGCCTGTGGAAGCAATGGCTTCTGGCACTCCTGTGATAGCTTTTCGAAAAGGGGGCGCTATGGAAACAGTACAGGAAGGGGTATCTGGTCTTTTTTTTGAAGAGCAGTCCATAACCTCTTTGCAAGAAGCAATCCGTCTTTTTGAAACGTTGGAATTTGATTCTGCTGCGATCCGTTCTCATGCCGAGCAGTTTAGCCGAGAGCGTTTTCGCCGGGAATTTCAAGAGTTTGTCTTAAAAAAATATAGTTTTTTTAAACAAGGGTGTGTTGATGCAGATTGTGATACTAGCCGGCGGTGGGGGAACTCGTCTTTGGCCCCTATCTAAACAAAATTTTCCAAAGCAATTTTTAAAATTTCTTGGAGAAGAATCGCTGCTTCAGCAAACAGTCGGACGGTTTGCCTTTTCAGGCAATACGGATGGCATTTTGGTAGCGACAAACAAGATTTATAAACCCTTGGTTTTGCAGCAGCTCATGAAAGTAAAAGGCTGTAACCAGGTGGATGTAATGACGGAGCCTTTAAAGAAAAATACAGCGCCCGCGATCGCTTTGGCC
>Ga0206895_1076_pt1 | contig 28441 bp, 24 predicted proteins | sample Alteio_BWOrgHeat_51_FD_152967 | JGI IMG/M metagenome (GOLD analysis project Ga0206895, IMG submission 152967) | Enriched cells from forest soil in Barre Woods Harvard Forest LTER site, Petersham, Massachusetts, United States -... | ecosystem: Environmental > Terrestrial > Soil > Temperate forest >...
AATTCTTCTCTTACATTTTTAGCGAATGGTGTTGATGATCTCTTGACTCTCGGCGATCAAGTCGCTTTTACGGATGACACTCCGTTCGACGCAGGAGGAACGAATGTCTTTGTTACAGGAAATGGAACTGTTGTCTACAACGGAACAACCGATTATGCAGGGACCATTATGATCAACAATGCGAATTTCAAAGTGAATGGAACAGTCGATGGAGCCTCTATTTTAGTCTGTAGGAATAATGGCTTGAGCTCGCAAAGAGGTACATTGAGTGGGACTGGAGCTTTGACTGGAAGTGTCTTTGTCAATTCAGGAACGATCTCTCCAGATACCGGAGAAACGCTCTCCCTTGGCAGTTTGATCTTAAGTTCAGCAGATCCTGGTGACGGCACCCTCGGAAGCCTTGTCCATATTGAAATTGATTCCAGCGGCACATCTTTGGTCTCCGTTACTGGAGCCGCGGCGTTAGCGGGTGCCTTGGAGATCAAGCTGGATCCAAACGTTATACCAGGGACATACATCATTCTTTCTTCATCTGGCATTACAGGCACCTTTGATTCTGTCGCGTTTCCAGGGCCTCTCCCGAATTATTCGCTCTCCTATCTCCCGATCGGAACTCCCACGTTTGTGCAATTTGATTTTTTAGGCCTTCCTCCTTTAATTCCGACTCTTTCTACACAAAACCTCCGAGGGAACAATTTAAGAGTCGCCAACTATCTCAATCGTCTTGCCCCAGAGGCCGATGCATTAGGACTGACAGATCAATTTGATCTTTTAAACGGCCTCTCTTTCTCGCAATACCAAAACGCCCTTGAAGCCATTAGCCCTTCCAGAAACGGAACTTCCACATTTGCTGCGCAAAACGTGATGTTCATGTTTTCTGAATCGCTCGATTCCCATTTTACCAAACGTCGCCTGGCGGGTCGTTACAGCAAAAACCGCTATGCGGAGGAAACAGCTTTCCTGGTGGACAACGAACTTTCGTCCCCTCGGAATACAATTTACACTCCCCCCAAAAACACCGATTCTCAAATTTGGGTAATGAGTTTTGGCCAATTCAGCCAGCAAGATTCTCAGGATCAAACCCCAGCCTTTAACTTCAACAGCGGCGGCTTTTTTACGGCCTATGATTACGGCAATACCGATCAAGGTTGTATCGGCGCACTTGCAGGCTATGCTTTTTCATCGATTCATCAACACCAATCCATGGGCAATAGCCACATAAATGCCGGTTATCTCAGCGTCTACGGAATGAGATCTTTTTCCGATTTCTTCATCGATGCGGCCATTTGGGGCAATTATATGAGTGTCGATCAGAAGCGCATCATCTCCTATCCAGGATTTGACGAAACGGCAAAAAGTTCTTATCATGCAGAACAACTCGATCTCCATTTTGGCACGGGATATGACTTTAATATCAGTACCGGAACCATCGAACCTTTTGCCCTCCTAGATTGGGTTGTTGAATGGGACCCCAGCTATTCAGAGAAAGGAGCCGCTCCCTACAATATGAAGATCTCTTCTAGAACTTCATGGATGTTGCGATTCGAAACAGGCCTCAATGGATATAAAACAACCAGATACGATTGGGGGATTTTTATCGCGCAAGCAAAACTGAGCTATGTCCACAAAAAGCCGCATCACGTGGGACATTTCAATGCGGCGATTGTCAACGCCCCAGCATTTTTTGGTGTCGAAGCTTTCACCTTCAGTCAAAACCTCGTTTCCCCCGCCATAGAACTCTTTTGGCAAACAAACTGGAATGGTTACGGGTCCATTAGCTACGACGGAGAATTTGGCAGCGGCTATACCTCCAACCAATTCTACGGAAAAATCGGGTATTCTTTTTAAAGAAGGAAATTATCTGCCACTATTATGCATCTCTTTACGGGCATTGTCACATACATGGAGGCTCCCAGCCATTTTTGCCCCGATTAATTCATGAGAGGGAACAATCTTCTGATTGACATTTGCCTTTCGAAGAGAAGGCCACCTATAATGGGCGAGATAAGACCTTTGTCGACCTCAATCGCGCGAACCGCTTTCAATTGCTCAAAGGCAACAGTTTATACACCAGTTAGAAGATCATCGAAGGCGATCAAGTTGCTGAAGAAATTCTCCTTGATGACTTGTTTTGACAACTCGCCTTGGTAAATAAGGACAGGTCTGAGGGAAACAGTCTTTGGGATCTTGAGACGTTCGATCTTTTGAACGACTTCATTAATGATTTCAGTGCCAATCGTTTTACTAAATTTTATCTCCGCAAGATAGGTGGTATACCTCGTCTGGATCAATAAGTCAACTTGGCAGCCAGGGTTCAATTTTGTTGGATTCTGAAAATATGGGGAGGCGCTGTATAACGATTCCGGAGAAATTTCAAGCATTCTTACAATCTGGCTTAGATTATTTAAAACTAAATTTTCAAACTGTAATCCCATCATACTTGACCAGTCTGGTAGATTTTCTAAATCCAAATCTTGATACATTTTTTTTTCAATCAATTCTTTTTTATCATGAATGTATTTTAGATAAAAACGCAAATAATTGTCTTTTAACCGATAATTACTTAATTTTTTGAGACACTTTTTTTCATGCCAGACATAGTCGCGCACCAAAAAACCACACTCTTTTAATACTGTAAGCTTATGACTTAAGTGACCTGACAATTCAATATTAAGAGACCGAGCAATCTCTTCCGCACTTTGGGGTTGATGAACCACTGCGCGGACAATATCCTGATATTCTACCGCATTTTTTCCGAAAAGATCGGAAAAGATTTTGTCAAATTCATTTACCAGAAGTCCTCCTGCGGTAAAAGCTAACTGTTTAATGTTTTTTTCGGCATCTATCTTTGGATTAATCTCTTCTAAGTACCTTGGGACTCCCCCTGTCACACACAAAATTTTAAACTTCTCATAGGAAGAAATATAAGGCGTTGAGGACCAAAAACGATTCGCTTCATTAATGGGGAGTTCTTCTAAATCAATTGTTAATGATACCCTCCCAAGAAACCCCTTACTTTGCAAAATATTTTCCTGAATCCAAGAGGAAACAGAACCGCAAAGAATCAGCTTAAATTCTTTATTTTTCTTAAACTGAGTGTCCCATACCCCTTTCAGTTTTCCTGGGAAATCTTTATCTTTTCCTCCCATCCAAGAGATCTCATCGAGAAAAATTACATAGCGCCCCTGCTTGGTTAAACCTGCCAGCATATCAAAAGCCTCTTGCCAGTCCCTAAATAGCACAAATGGAACGGAAAAATGCTTTCCAAGTAAACGCGAAAAATGATCTAACTGGTTTTGATTTGTGATGCCGTCTCGAGGGGATAAACCATAAAATTCGTAAAATGGGTATCCAGTTGCAGCCTGTTCAATTAGAGTACTTTTTCCAATCCTGCGTCGACCACAACAAACGGCAATGGCGGCTGTCGGTTTTTTTAGAAAATTTTCCAATTGCTCTAGCTCGGATTCACGTCCAAAAAACATGGTCTCTCTCCTTATTTTCGTCTGTATAACATGATTATTGCATTATTCAGACGTTTTTTACAACTAAATTTTCCGTCTGTATAATCAATTTATTATAGTATTCAGACATTTTAAGCCTGAGCAATCCAAGTTTTGAATACATTTTTCGCCTCCAAAATAGCATGACTAAAAAAATTATTTTTTAATCTTAACCTCCTTATGTTTATCTTTTTAAAAAATACCTATTTCAAGCCATCACTTTCTCCTTGAAAAACAGGTTCTACTTTACTTAAAATAAAAAAATAGATAAAGTATACTTTACTTAAACAGAACAAATAAGCTAGGTAAACATGAAAATCCCCAAAGAAGAACTCATAGCCATTCTTTCACAATTCAATCCTTGGTGGAGAGGAGAAAGAATCCCAGACATCCCTGAGTGGCGCCGTGCGGCCTTTCAAGAATTGATGCAATGGATAGAGAAGCCCCCAGCTCAAAGAGCTATTATGCTTTCAGGCCCAAGACAAGTAGGAAAAACCACTCTATTGCTTCAAGCGATCCAAAAACTCATCGATTCTGGAGTGCCCCCTGCTAATATTTTGTACGCAACCTTTGATCACCCCATCTGCAAGCTTGGGGGACTGAATGCCGTTTTAGAAGCATGGCGCGAATTAGAACCAAAGGCTGATGGCCCTGAATATTTATTTCTCGACGAAGCTCAATTTATTAAAGATATTGGAACATGGGTTAAGCACCAAGTCGATTTTTTCAAGAGCAAAAGAATTGTTTTTACCGGTTCTGCCACGCCTCTCATCCATACTGACCAAGAATCGGGGGTGGGGCGCTGGCACACTATTCGTATCTCCACGCTCTCTTTCTATGAATATTTGCAGATCAAGAAAATCAACCTTCCTAATATTCCCAAGATCCAAGCAATCAGCAATTTATTTGATTCGGCATCAAATGAATTCTATCGAATGACTGAAGCTGCTACTGCTTTAATAGGGCATTTTCACGAATATCTCATTCGCGGAGGATTTCCTCAAACAGTCCTCGTTGAAAGCATTACTCAATCTCAAAGACTTCTCAGAGAAGATATTATTGACAAAGTCCTAAAAAGAGACATGACAGCTCTTTTTGGGGTGAGAAGAATTATCGAATTGGAACAGCTATTTATTTTTCTTTGCCTGCATGACGGAGGAATGCAAGATACACAAACAATATCCAAAGAGTTAGGCATTGCAAAGCAAACTGTTCAAAATTTTATCGATCTTTTTGAATCCACTTATCTTATTTACAGACTTCCTCCATTTGGTTATGGCAAAGAAGTGTTAAGAGGAAAAAACAAACTCTATCTCGGAGATCCTGCAATAGCCCCTGCCGTGTTAATGAAAGGCAAATCCATTCTTGAAGATGCACGGGCATTGAGCCAATGCGTTGAAACCGCTGTTATTGGACATCTATGGTCACATTTCTCATCCAATCAAGCCCGATTTAGTTATTGGCGCAATCAAAAGGAAAAAAAAGTTGATTTGATTGTAGAAATGGGAGAGACCATCATTCCTTTCGAAGTCAAATATCAATCCCAGAAAGTGCAAGCTCGAGATATCCCTGGACTGATCGATCTATGTAGCAAAAAACCATCAATCTTACATGGTTATATAATAACAAAAGACCCACATGACATAGGAATTTTACAAGAAAAGTCTCTACAAAAGACATACATGAAAATACCGGCCTGTCTTTTTTGCTATTGGCTTGGCTCCTCGGAATTTATGCAAAAAAGCATCTTGATGTAAAAATTATTAAACTTTCCCCAGTCAAAAGTTCTAATAAATATGTCTCTCCACATGTTCTTCCTTCATTCAGCTATCTCCGCGTGACTAAAAATCGGTGGCTTTTTCTTTGCATTTTCAGTATAAACTACGAACTTCTCATACCGTTTAAGGGAGATATCCATGTTTACGACTTTAGTAGCAACCGCTCTATTTTTGGCAAATCAAACGAGTGTCGATTTAACCCACACCCTCTCGGAAAAAACTGTTGTGTATCCAGGAAAAACACCTTTTTCAAAGGTCATTTGCTCCTATTATGAATCGGGATACCGGCTCGATGATATACATCTCTCTACAGGCATTGGCACGCATATGGACGCTCCCAGCCATTTTTGCCCCGAAGGATCGGGCATAGAAGCGGTTCCTATAGAGCAATGTTATGGAGAGGCCTGTGTCGTGCATTTAACCAGTAGAGTTGGCACCAATGCCGATTATGCGATTACGAAAGCTGATCTGGAAGAATGGGAATCTTCCCATGGCCCCTTTCCAGCGCATTCCATTGTGCTCTTGCACACAGGATGGGATAAGCATTGGGATACCATCCAGTTTTGCCAAACGGATGAAACCGGAGTTTCCCATTTTCCAGGTTTATCAGGAGATGGCGCACAATTGCTTGTCGAACGAAAGGTAAGCGCAGTGGGAATTGACACAATGGGAATGGATGTGGGGGCTGCCACACAATTTGTAGCGCACAATGTTCTTCTTGGAGCTGATATAATCCTGATTGAGAATTTGGCAAACTTATCTCTCTTACCTGAAGTCGGGTCCACAGTTTTCCTTTTGCCTATGAAAATTAAAGATGCGCCAGAATCTCCCGTCAGGGCCATAGCCATTTTTAACAAAGCAAAAAAAAATTAATGGGAAAAACATGAGCGGGACCACTTTTCTCGGCCCTCATCTGGTTTATGAATTACAACAACATGGCCATCAAATAACTTTGTTTAATAGAGGAAATTAATAGTAGGTCCCTTAGAAGCCCCTACTAAGCGATTTGCCTACTGGCCCCTATGCTATTTGAAAGGAGGAGTAGTTGACGGCTTCTTGATTCGGTAAGCTTGTTGAGGGTTCGCCAGATTATCAGGAAATACTAATTCTAACTCTCCCGATTCAACCATAGGAGTTAAGTAATAATCGCGCACATAGCGGTGATTTCTTTTTAAAAGAAGAGCTATTTCACTAGGTTTGAAAGGACGTGATGAGCAGAGGTTTTTAATTACCTCCTTGACTTTATCAGGAGGCGTTCTTACGCCGATTTTTCGAATCATTTCTGTTAAGTCATGACTTAGGCCAAATAGCAACTCAGGTAAGGACTTTATATGAGAAGCTAACCCCTCAGATAACGGGCTTGTATGAGGGGTTTCGAGTATTGTCCCCGGGGCTAATAACCGATTAGTAGGAATATAGAAAGTGATATTTCCTCTCCCTTTTTGGTCCAGTAATCCAAGATCTCTCAGTCGTCTTAGGTGACTGCTTGCAGCTAAAGTATCGACACCGTTGATGGTTCTGTATTCAGCATTAGAGATAGAGCCTTTTTCTCTAACAACAATTAGGGTCCTCGCCTGTTCATCGGTTAGGTTGTGTTCTTTGAATGATCGGAGCCATTCAATATCTCGTTTATCAAAAAGATGATGGGGAAGCAGGGTTAATACAAATAAATTGCTAGAACGATCCGATTGAATCAAGGGAACTGACAGGTTTGCCTTTTTCATCTCATCACGCATTGTTCCAATACCCGTTCCTTTTCCTTTGGGTAGGAATCTCTTTGGGGGTAAAGTGAAGGCCTCCTGAACAGGCTAAGATAAAAGATAAAGAAATTACTTGCAGCATGACCACTCTTTCTTAATTTCGAGGCGACTATAGCAAAAAAGATAGGCAAAATCAACTTACGTTTAGCATCGAAGCCGTTGTTAGAAGGCTTTGCTTATGTTCACCATGAGTTCATTCGACCAGTAATTTACTCCAAATTCCCCTTCATAATCGAAATCGATCATCACAGATCGATCTTTTCCTACCGCAAAGACAAAATCAAGACCTACAGCACCGAGATTGAGAGGTTGGTTGACTGCTGCGACGGTGAAAGAACCGGGGGTTCCCACAAAGGCTGCGGTGACTGTTCCGATGTTGAAGGGCTTTTCAAAAATGTATGAGCCTTTCTCTTTCAGAAAAAAAGAACCCCAACTGTAGCGCCATTGTTGACAAAACTTGAGTCCTGTTTCGCTGCGGAGTATAGAGGAGCTCAAAGCTTTTTGTGTCGCGTTAAAAGCTGTAGCGCCATGCTCGGTATAGCTCCTCTGCCAGAGGATCGGCCAATCAAGAGAAGTAAAAAGGGCAACTTTACTCCAGATGTAAGAAAATTCATATCCCGTCTCTAAATGAGGGACGAGCTCCCAAGATAGAATGTCGGCATTCGCATTGCTGGAAAATCCGGTGAAAGAGATACGCCTTGTATTGTCTCTCTGGTTAAAGATTCCCCAAATGGCAGGCGATAGATAAAAGTCGCTGAAAAAAACATTTCCATAGACAGAACCAAAATAGGAATTGATATCGCCTTGCCCCCGATTTTTCTTTTCATAAAAATGGGAATGGGCATAGCCAATTGTTCCGGCTGCAAGATTTCTATTTTGTCCCCTGTAATCAAAGCCAATAAGTGCTGCAGCAGTAGAGTAGTTAAACGAGGGATTTTGAAGCGAGGCCGCTTGGTGTGAAAATTCGCCGAATCCAGACACCCAAAAAGAAAACTTTTGACAAGGCTTTGTTATGCGGTGCGAGCGAGCTGAAGCATCGACGGTCAAAGCCGCCATGAAATCATTCGCAGTATCTCGAGCGCCGGAGAAACGGAAGTTATCCAAACGAACATTGATTAAATTCATGAGAGAAAAGGCTGTTTGCGCTTCAATATAAGTTCCAAAAGCGTTTCTCGCAGGAGATACGCTGTCGAGCGCTTCTTTTAATTCGCTTTCGCTCGTCCCGTTGAAATAAGAAATCAGACTATTTTCATTGTCATTCAAATAATTTGCGATTTTGAGCCGATTTCCCGATAAATTTGCTGTAGGGACACTAGACTGATATAAGAGAAAAAGGTTGTTGCCGACAGGGTTCAAACTGAAAATATATCCAGGAGTTCCACCGATAAGAGCATTTGCGGTGACCGTAGGAGAAAAAGTGCCGCTTAGACCTGATGTCGTCGATAAAATGAGATAACTTCCTGATTTCGAGTAAACTCCAGAGTCCATTACGACATTGACGGAACCAGCTAAAGCCGCAGATCCTGTGACATCGAGAAGCGAGGCTGCATTTGGTGAAATTTCCACCTGAAAAATGGAGCCGGAATAAAAAATGACAGGGCCGGATTGAATTGTCCCGACAGAATTTCCTGGAGCAATCGTCCCACTATTATAGATGGTACCACCAACTGTGGCGTTACCCGATAGCATGCCGCTCGATTCGATGTGTGAATCTCCACTGATAGAGCCATTCAGATTCAAAATCCCCGATTGGATGAACGTATCGCCCAGATAAGTATTTGTCCCATTCAGTTTGACAATCCCCGAGCCTGACATAACTACTGCCGGGCCGCTGACTTCGGATAACAAGCCACCACCTCCGATTGGATTGAGAAGAGTTAATGTGTCGTTGATTTGGAAGGTTACACTGCCCCCCGATCGGATAAAGATGTCTTCTCCAAGGGAAGAGCCTTTTTCTCCGCTATTGCCCATGGCTACTGCCGTCCCGCCAGCCCCAGAAGTCGTCGAGTTGCCGGAAAAATTGGCGCCATCTTCAATGATGAGAACTCCCCCTCCGTGAATGAAAACAGCTCCTCCAAGCCCAGAACCCCCGCCACCGCCTGCTGATGCGCTTGTTGCTGATCCCCCAGCTCCACCGAGGCCGTAACTATCGATACCACCAATACTACCCGCACCACCGCCCGCGCCAAAACCGCCGTTGCCGCCTGCGCCGCTGCGTGAGGCCCCGCCGCCACCGCCTAAAATCCCTCCGGCGCCCCCAGGTCCAGTCAACCCACCGCCGCCACCGCTTGTGCCATAACCTGCGCCACCGCCATTGCCGCCACCGCCGGCACCACCAGCACCATAAGTATTATCAGCGCCGAAACCAATACCGCCAGCACCACCTATGCCGCTTCCCGACGATGGAGAATCGATCGCATTAGAACCATGGCCGCCGCTTCCACCTGAGCCGGCGCCTCCCCCTCCCCCCGCACCATTATTAGCAGTACTTGTGCCTCCGGATCCGCCGGAGTGGGCAGGACTAGAAAGACTAGCAGCAGAGGACCCTCCGGCTCGCGCGCCCGAAGGAGGCGTAGGCCTCTCTCCACCGCCGCCAGCGCCGCCGAAGTTTGAGAAAGCATTGGGAGAGCCAACTCCCCCGTCTCTGCCTCCAGAGGTCCCACCACTATTGCCACCGCCTCCACCGCCAGACCCAGCAGTAGAACCCGTCGTAGATGAGAAGCCCCCGGCCCCACCACCGTAGCCACCGCCTCCAGCACCCGAACCTCCAGAGAAATTACCCGCGCCGCCGTTGCCACCGATGGCTTGGTTGTTATTGAGATTTATAGCCGAGATGAGGAGGGTAGCGCCTGAGTGTATATAAAGTGCGCCGCCACCGCCAGTTCCACCACCACCGCCACTTTGGCCACCCCCCCCACTACCACCCCGTGAGCAACCATTTTGAATGGTAAAATCGGTAATGGAGGCCGAGCCTAATGCTAAGGAGAAAATTGTGACAGAGCTCCCCCCATCGATAGTTGCTCCACTTCCGAGAAGGGTGAGAGAAGAAGTGGACGATGTGAAATTGGTTCCAATCGCTGGAAGGGGGTTTCCTATAAAGCTGATTGTCTGCCCTGCAATGGGAGAGCAGTCGATGACATCGCCATCTTGAGCCGAGTAAAGAGCCGCACCTAAAGTACCAGGGTTTCCGTAGAAGCTGTCGTTGCTGGTAACAGGGATTGTAACAGAAAACAATGGATTTCCGCTGGCAAAGAGAAACTGATTCCAGATAAAGAATGCAAAAAACCTTTTCGAGAATTTGTGAAGCATAATCACCTTTTGGAGGCAGATCCTCAACTATCTTGTGATGGTAAAGAAATTTTTCAATTTTACCCAGTCAAAACTTCTGAATGCCACCCTCTCTCCAAAACATCGGGGCTGGGAATTTCCAGTCCCTGCTAACTAATTTGATTATTAATTCTTTAAGTCACTTTCTAGGCTCAGTTGACGCAATATTGCGTCAGCTTTAAGTTGACGCAATATTGCGTCAGCTTCATAATAAGAGAAAATAGGATCTATCATGGCATCTGCTATTTGTTGTCATTGCTCCAATCTCCTATCCGTCGAAGAGGCCTCTCTACATGGGTTGCACGAAAATTGCTTCAAGGAATGCTTTGGCTCCTGTGAAGACTTTGTTGATCTCGTAGCCCGATCTCAATCTGCTCCCCCAGCGCCGATAAGTCAGGAACCAAAAAACATTAGCTTTTTTCACGGAGCATACCGCAAATATTCTGCGCGATTGGGTAAGAGAACCTACATCTTAAAAGTACAACAACAAGAATATCCCGAGCTGCCTGCAACAGAATTTTTATCCAATCAAATCTTTCGTAGCCTAAACATTCCGGTTCCAGATCATTATTTAATTAAATACCCAAAAGACAAGCTCTGTTTTGTCACGAAAAATTTCATGTCCGATTTAACTGCTTCCACCCTCGATCACATCTATCATTTTGTAATCGATGAAAAAAAACACGATTGCGAAAGTCTTGTTAAGATTATAGGAGAAAAAACACAAAGAAAAAGGGAACAAGAAAAATTCATTCTTCTTACTCTAGCGGATAGCTTAATCGGCAACCATGACCGCCATGGTCGTAATTTAGCCTTCATTCGATCTGCTAAAGGAATGTGGCTTTCTCCTTTTTATGATAATCCATCCGCGCTTGCTTTAGAAGACCCATCGATGCTAGGAGCCGATTTACAACCAAGAGGATCGATCTATACAAAAGACACTGATATGCCGACAATGAAAGATTACGTTTTAGAATGGAACCGTTTAGGTTATGGCGATGTTGTCCGGCGTTTTAAGAAAAATCTATCCCTTGGAACGATCAAAGACCTTATAGAGAAAAGCCATTTAAGCGAGAAAAGAAAAAAAGCTTTATTGGGTCTGATTTTGAAAAGAAACGAGGAGCTATGCAGCCATTAAAAGTCATCGGGATTTCCGTGTTTTTAGAGAAAAGAAAAACACAGACGCTCGTGGGAAGCTTATACAAAATCGATCAAAAGCTGGTTTTTACCTACGAGGACTCCTATCTCAAAGCTAAACATAGCATTTCTCTTGGCCCCGAGTTTCCGCTAACTCAAAAACAATTTTCTTCAGACAAATTATTTCCTTCTCTTGAAGATCGCATTCCACCTACCCAAAACCCTGCTTACCCGGAATATTGTTTAGCCATGGGAATTGACCCAAATGAACGAGACCCTTTTATTCTCTTATCCACAGTTGGTAGTAAAGGACCTTCTTCTTTTATATTTCATCCTATTTTCAAGCGAGACATAACTCCAAAAGAAATAGTCGAATTCAGACATACACTTGGACTAACTACTCGTGAATTTGCAGCAGTTTTTGAATTTTCCCAGAATTCATTAAATGCACTCGAGAGAGCTCGGAAAACAGGCACCGAAATAATAAAACGGTTAGAAATCCTTTTGCACTTCCCTCCAGTTGCCTTATATTTTTTATTAATCAACCGCGGCTATTTAACTCATGAAAAGTGGGTCAATGCAAGCGACAAACTCAAAATGCTAGCCAAAAAATAAACTGTAGAGAACTATTTACCAATAATCTCGACTTACGACATCTGGTAAGCAGCCAAGAACAGAACGATTTTTCCATTGAAACATTCTAAATACATCCCAGCCTCCATCAAACTGGCTTTTCTGCAATAATTTCTAAATTGCAGTCTGTAAGATAGGAAGGTTCTGATTGACCTGGGAATATTGTTTTCATGAACTCTTCCACCATTTCATCTAAAAATTGCTCTTGCAAGGCAACATTTGGCAATACTTTAAGATGAGGCAACCAACTCCTGATTTGATCTCGAAGTTCCTTCCTTGATGAAATGAGATCATTTTCTAGAACCTCTACGACTGAACAGGGAACTAAACCAGCCAACTCCAGTAAGTGTGTATATTGTGATACACTAAATCGGTGTAGGGGATCGCAAAAGCCCTTGAAATAAGATTCCCACCTTTTAGTCACAATCAATTGATTGACAATTACTAAAATGGGATCAAAGCCCTTTGATGTAACAAGTAGATACGCTTTTCCTCCCGGTTTCAAAGCATACGCGATTCCTTTGAGAACTTCCAGTTGATCGTCCATCCAATGCAAAGCATGAAAAGATACTACAAGATCGAAATATGAAGATGTATTTGAATATGAATTAAACTGACTTGCATCTACATTTTTAAAAACAAGATTAGGATAAATATCCGTTGAATAATTGCTTTGAGAATAGGCAATCATGGAAGAAGAATTGTCCCAACCTTGCACTGCTCCATTTGAAACAGATTTAGCAATCCGTGCTGTACATTTTCCATCACCAGACCCAATATCTAAAATAATTTCGTCTCCTTTCCATTGGAAGCGACTAAAGAAAAATCGCTCAGATATTTGTCCTTGCAGCTGGTGAGTTTCAGCATAAAGAGAAGCGTCCCATTTTTTTTCAGGTACATAAAGCTCGCTATTGTTAATATCATTCATTTACTCTATTCCAAGCTCTCTAATGTGTATGCATTGGCTGTTTTTTTCATTCGCTGGCGCCCTCTCTTTGTGAGGAATCGAATGAATTTATCGGGCAGCACTTTCATTAGATAGAGCTGACATTTAATTAACCAGGAAGAATCCCCTTTCCACAATTGATAATGGGATGCGGACATATCCTGACCTTTTTCGATGAATTTTCGAATCGACTTTTCATACCTAGCAAAAGCGGTCATGTAATCTCCATTCGCCTGTGCAATTTCACGCGCTAACACATAAGCTCCCACCATAGCAAGACTGGTTCCAATACCAGCAGCAGCATAGGCTGCGTCTCCTACTAATGCCACTCGTCCATTCGACCAAGTTGGCATTCTGACTTGAGCAAGCCTGTCAAAATAACAGTCGCCACTCTCTTTCATTGCTGTTACAAGGCGTGGAATTTCCCAACCCAAATTCTTGAATTGCTCTTCAAATAGCCCTTTAAGATTTTCACGGGAGATTCTATCTTTTCCGGGTTTAAAGGCAAAAGCTGCAAGAGAATGTCCGTTTACAGCGTAAGCCGCAACAAATTTTCCTTTGTCAAAATAAAGAATTTCAGAACGTTCGAGTTTAAAAATATTTGGGATCGGAAATATGCAAAAATGGACCCCCACTTCTCTTACAAATTGAGCGTCTGTTCCAAAGGCGAGCTTTCTCACCGTAGAGTTTATCCCATCAGCCCCGATTACTAAATCAAATTTCCGGGATTCTCCCTTCTCAAAATGGATTTTTTCATCTAACTTAGTGATAGAATCATCGTAGATGATCTCAACCTCACCCACAGCTTCTGCAATGATTTGAGAAAGATCCCAGCGATTAATTTCAATGTCTCCCTCACAACAGTAACCTAACATATCCCCATCAAAATGAAATATCTTAAAATTAGAAGTAACAAATTGCGAGCGCTCGATATTGACATTCGCATCAATTAGTGACTGATGAATTCCCATATGTTTTGCAACTTCAATAGCTGTTCCACGCACATCCACTTTATACCCACCTTTTCTTAAGAAAGGGTGCTTTTCAATCAATGTGGGCGTAAACCCATATTGCTTTAGCCAGTAGGCTAAAGTAAGGCCGGCAATTCCAGCCCCTGATATAAGAATTCGTGTATTTTTCATCGTTACTCCCTTAATCTATAAAGCCAAAATAAACGTTAAAAAATATCCTTAAGATCGCACTTGATCTTTTGATGTATCTAATTAATCGTGGGCATCATAGCACTTGACCGACGGTCGGTCAAGTGCTATGATTAAATAAAAAAGGGATAAACCTATGACAAAACCTATAAATCGCAAAGAAGAGATTTTAAGAGTTGCCCGAAACCTTTTCCTAACCAGAGATTACGATAAAACAACCATGGTAGACATCATGGATGCCTTAGAAATTGCCAAAGGCACAATATATCATTATTTTAAATCCAAAGAAGCCCTGTTTGAAGCGGTCATTGAAGACATCGTTGAAAAAAATGTTCAACAAATGGCAACCTTGATAAAAAATTCTTCAAAAAATGCTCTCGAGAAAATCCAGCTTCTTGTGAACGCAGGAAATATTTTCCCAGAGAACAAAAGAATAGCCGCTCAGCTTCATAAACCTGCTAATGATGCCTTGCACAGCCGACTCCTTGCTATTGCTTTGATGAAACAAGCTCCCCTTTATGCAAAAATAATTCAGCAAGGTTGTGATGAGGGAGTTTTTAAAACAGCAACACCCCTCGAGTGTGCAGAATTTATTCTTTCTGCAGTTCAGTTCCTTATAGATATGGGAATTTATCCTTGGACGGAAGAAACCTTGAAGCGACGCATACAAGCTTTTCCGACATTAATTGAACAACTGTTGCAAGCGCCACCTAGATCCTTTCAGTTTCTCACATGCAAACTTGATGAAAATGGTGCGCATAATTTTGAATCTTTTGCCAATCAAACGTTTTGAATACGTCTCTCCACTTCCAAAACACAAAGACCAGGCCATTTTAATTGAACGCTAACAGAATGACTAAATATTCACCGTAAAAACAAGTCAAAAGTTTCGAAAAAAAGGAGCGAACCTAGTATACACTTATGCGGTAAGCTTGACCCCCAAAAAATTCATATTGTCAATCATTCAATTTTTTTATGAATTTTTACCAAAAATTAAATTGCATATTGCAAAAATCTCTCGTTGTGACATAATACCCAGAAACTGGGTGTTTTATGAGATTAGTCAACAAAACAAGATATGCCATTTTAGGTGTGCTCCTTGAGGGACCCACGACAGGATATGAGATCAAGTCTCTTATGCGGAGATCGACAATATATTTCTGGCAAGAATCCGATTCGACGATCTATCCAACGCTAAAAATTTTAGCAAAAGAAGGGAAGGTACACTCCGAAATCGTTTATGTAGGAAAGAAAAAGAAAGAAATTTTTTCTATCACAGAGATGGGAAGGACTGAATTTAATGCTTGGCTTGCGAGCCCTACGGGATCTGAAACTCCCCGTAATGAATTTCTTTTGAAACTCTTTTTCGTTACCGATGAAAAAGAAATGGTTCGGCTATTTCAAGAAAGATTAGAAAAAACTGAAAAAACTTACGAAGAATTCAAAAAAACCGAAGATAGGCTGGAAAAACTAGGCGATTATCCTCGAAAAGCTATTCGTCTCAAATCATTGAGATATGGGATTGCTCAGCTTACATTAGAAATCAAATGGTTAAAAGAAGGAATTTTAGATTATGTTCATTGTTAAACATACCATAGAGACAAAAGCTACCCCCATCCAAATTTGGAAGCTTTGGGAAGATGTTGAAAACTGGAAAACTTGGGATCAAGAACTTGAATTAAGCCAACTCGATGGCCCTTTTCAAGCTGGCACAACGGGCTCTTCCAAATTTGTAAAAACCCCTCTTTTTAAAACTCTATTAACACAGGTTGAGCCTCATAAATTAGTGGTTCAAGAAGCCTATCTTTTTTTTGCAAAAGTTATCAGTTACCAATCCATGAATCACGTTGCCGGCAAAACGCAAGTGACCTTCCAAGTAGAGATTCGCGGTCTTTTATCCCTTTTCTATGTCTGTATGCTTCGCCGATTTATCCAAAAAAAAATCCCTTTAGAGATGGAAAAGATGCTCGAAAAAATTTTTTTGAAATAAACGAAGGCTATACATAATTCCAAATGGGCAAGATTATTGAATCACGACAATGTAATTCAAGGAAATAGTTTTACCTAAACAAGAGAATTCATCTCTATATCAAAGCCCAACGCGTCTTGCATGTGCATTTTTTTAGCAGGTATACACTTCGTGAATCAAAATTTTGATTCACGAAGTGTATACTTGCAAATGAATCGCTCCATTCGATCCATGCTGCCCCAGCATAGTTGTCTCTTGATCCCAATAATCAATTAAGAAGAGGATGAATCGGGTAAAACGTCGATATATACAATCTGAATGTCAGGGTTTTTTCGATTTAATTCTTCTACTGAAAGAGACGTCCTGTTACTTTGACGCAATTTATCAATTATTTCACTATTGGCTTTGATTCCTAAATAGGCTACTGCTGAGGTTTTTGACTCAGAATTAGTTTTTGCGTAATCATAAGACCTTCCTATCATTGACTGTTCAGCGATATAAAAAAGCACCGAATCATAATCACTACTTGGTCTATAGGCATGTAACTTGGCTTCAGAACGTTCTTCAAGCTGTTTACACGTGGCTAGAGAGTGTCCTGTAGCTCCAAACGAAATACGTCTGAAGACTCCCCTGAACAACCTTGTCGACTTTTTCCCCAATTTTTGGACACCCCTCCGCTAAAGGAGCGTTTTTTATGGATCTTCTTAGAACCTGTTTGGACTGATCGCCGAAAACCGGTTCCCCTACATCAGCGATGAGCTGCCTGATAAAGACCCCTATACACAATGATCAAAATTGCAATGGCCGCAATGCAACAAACGACAATTCTTTGAGTCCATTTCGATGGATTATAACGCCATGGCTCAGGAATTGCCTGTAAATGAAAAGTGTTTTTCACATATCTTAACAATCCAGTTTATTCAGAAAGATATTTTTCTGGATTTTTGGAAAGAGACTCCTGACACTTATCGCTGCATAAATTATATTTTTTTCCTTTGTGAATATAACTGTCTTTTCCATTTACAGGGTTTCCAGAGACTGGACATTTTTGATTCTTCATGTGAATATTCTGATCATTTGTTGGCCAAATTAAAAAAATCCCAAGAACAATCACTAAAATTACCCCAATACTGAGCGTTATTTTCAATTTCATTTAACCTTCACCTAAATTTGTTTTGAAGAACTCCTCGCTGTAAAGAAGAAAATTCTTCGCTTTCGATAAGGAGCGGCAAGTGCCACAATTGGCAGATAGTTCGTTTGATTCTAGCCTTAAAGGAAATGAACTCTCCCAAGCTGCCACTCAATATTTTTATATACAATTTTTTCGCTTTTCATGGGAACACAATTAAACAGTTCACCTAAGAATCTATTTAAAATCTCAAAGTTCATCGATTCAGAATTTGAAGGGAGATTAAAAACCTCTCGATATATACTGCGAGTGACTTGAAATTTCGATGCTGGAGTAAATTTTGCAATTATTTATTATCCCAGGCAATCCTCCCGCTCTTTATTTTTACAAATTATGGGCTGAAGAGCTTCAGCTTGAATATCCAGGATGCTCTGTATGCATATCACCTTATCCGAAGCTTCCAATCTGTAATGATTCCTCTCAATATTTTAATGACACAATAGCAGCTCATGGAAGAGAACTTCTAGCTTTCCAAAGGGCCGTTAAAAAAAAGGTGGTGATTATCGGTCATTCTCTCGGAGCGTGGATGGCTCTTCGTTTAATCGAAGAGCATGATATGATCATTGAAAACTGCCTTTTACTTTATCCTTTCTTGCAAAGACCAAGTTTCAAAGGAAGAGCCATCTTGAAATCCATGCATTATCTCTACAATATTCCGTTCATCGAAAATTTATTATTAACGGGCCGTCCTATTTTGGAAAAAGTTTTTAAAGATTTGAGACATGTCACTGATGAAGAATTACGCACGAGTTTGACCTTGGCCTACCACGAACATAAAATGATAGGCTGCTCCAAAGAGGATCTTCAAATCTCAGAACAATTGCGCGAGAAGTTGCATATGATCTACTGTGATCAAGATACGTGGTGCCCATTGCATACCGTGAATAAAATGAAAAAATGGATTTCCTGCGAAAAGACAAACACTACGCATGGGTTTATAACTTCAACCCAAGAACGAGCAATCGTGTTAAAATCACTACAATTTTGGACGAACAAATAGCCCTTCCCTCAAAACCGACAAAAATTCCGACTGTGATGACAAACAAAAATTCTAAATGTGTCTCTCCCCTCTCTAAAAAATAAAAAAAACAAAGCAAACGAACTGACTTTTTTCTTCTCACAAAAAATAAGACGTAGTAAACTACTTTCCAAAAGGAATTTTCTACAATGACTTCAAAAGGGTTGATGAGCCTTACAGCACTATTTAGTTTCTTCCTAAACATAACCTTTGGAGAGCAGCTCACGCTTAAAGAGGCTTTTAATAATGATTTTTTAATCGGTTCAGCGATCGATAAAAGGCAATTCCATGAAAAAGACATCGAAACAGTAGACATAGTCAAAACTCAATTCAATAGCGTAACCTCAGAAAATATTCTTAAATGGGAATCGATCCATTCTTCACCTAATGAGTATGATTTTGCATCCTCTGATCAATTTGTCCAATTCGGTCAAGAAAATAAGATGTTCATTATTGGACATACTTTAGTTTGGCATCAACAAACTCCGGCATGGGTTTTTGAAGATGAGGAAAAAAAGCCAATCGATCGCCATACATTGCTCGAAAGATTGCGAGATCATATTTATACTGTCGTGGGTAGATATAAAGGAAAAATCCATGGCTGGGATGTAATTAATGAAGCGCTGAATGATGATGGCACCTTGCGTCTCACTCCATGGCTGAAGATTTTAGGTGAGAATTATATTATCCAAGCGTTTCAATTTGCTCATGAAGCAGATCCTGAAGCTGAACTCTATTACAATGATTATGGCCTTGAATCTCCTTTAAAACGAGCAGGAGCGATTGCTTTGATCCGCAAGATTCAAGAAAACGGCACTCCTATAACAGCAATCGGTTTGCAATCGCATAATACTCTTGACTGGCCTTCAACCGAACAACTTGAAGACACTCTTGTTGCTTTTGCAAAATTAGGTATCAAAATCAATATCACAGAACTCGATATTGATGTACTGCCATCTGCTTGGCAGTATCAAGGTCTGCATGTAAGTTCTGAAATGCATACCAGCTTAGATCCTTATGTATTAACGCTACCTTCTTTGATCGATCAAGCGTTAACCAGGCGTTATGCTGAGCTATTTCGGATATATTTAAAATATCAGGAAAAAATCAACCGAGTGACATTTTGGGGTGTCACCGATCGAAATTCTTGGTTAAACGATATCCCAATAAAAGGAAGAACGAACTACCCGCTTTTGTTTGATCGCGAAGGACAGCCCAAACCAGCTTTTGATGCGATCATATCACTCAAAACCGGAACTTTTTAAATTTATTTTACCCTGCTTTTTTAATTAATTTAAGACACTTTGAACCCACCCAAAAGTCGATTCTTGAATTACGAACCGTATAAAGCCTCGAAACTCATTCACTAAGGGTTACAACGTCGTTTAGGCGGACTGTCGTTAGTCAATGTACTTTTGTTTTCTAGATATTCCCTTACAAAGTCATTTACTCTTGCGATTCGATCCCTCTCGCTTGGATTTTTCTTAGCTTTTTTCATCATAGATTTTCTTATTTTGGCAGCAGTTGCTTGAGCACGGAGCGAAGCGCCCTCTCTTTCCCCCCTTGCGATACGATGGGCTCTATAAGTTTTGTCGTAATGAACTTTTTGATATTCTTCTTGGCTCGTTTTGTGCCTCAACCTCTTACCTGAATTTTTTGAATGATTCCCCAATGGAATGGTTATTGGAGCGATTTTTACTCTTTCATAGGAAGTGTTTTCTATCGGCTGTTCTAAAAGTTCGGAAGAACCCGATTGTTGTCGCTGAAAACTTGTTTGATACCAGTGGAATTGATTTTCAGAAACAGCTCTTACAGGCTCTTCACCGCAAATTGGAGCGATATTTTCCTTTCCAAAGGAAGTCTTTTCTATCAGTTGATCTGAAAGTTTGAAAGAGCCGCATTGTTGTTGTTCAAAACTTATATGATGCCATTGGAGTTCATTTTCAGAAATCTCTACTTCAGGCTTTTGAAAGGGAGTTGGAGCAATATTTTCTATTGGTTGATCTGCAAATTTGGAAGACTCGTATTGTTGTGGTTGAAAATCTGTTTGATCTCGTTGTAATTCATTTTCAGAAATTTTTGTTTCAGGCTCTTCAAAGCAAGATTGGTTAGAAATAGGACTAAGCTGAAGGAGGGAGTCGAAAGGAATTTCATCTCGTTTACGCTTAGCCCGATCATGATCCACCGTCGAAGGATTGAGTGGAGGGATTTGAAGTGTTCTTAACTGCCAGTCGAATCCATCGTGACGATCCAACAGACTTTGAACAGCAGTCTCGATTTTCTGATTTGTCGGTGAATGAGAAGATGGGACATTTGAAGACTCTGGATGACTCACTTCCGACGCCTCTAATCTATGAATGGATTTGATAATCATTAAAAAACTCCTTTTTTGGGATAAGAATCCTAAAATATCGTAAGAAATTTGTAAAATAAATTTCTTCAGTGGATAAAAAAATAATTCCTCCTTATTTTTTTATCCACCTATTTTGATATGATAAAACGGGCCTTCTAACAACCTGTTTAAAATTTAAGATTCAGTCGATTTTCGGGTTCTTTTCATCCAATTTTCGATCAAATCCGGATGCTTCGCTGGTCCAAAAGTACGGTTAGCGTTCCATAAAATCCTTAAAAATCAATGGGTTGGCAAAATTGCCTTGTAAAAACGCATATTTTATACTTAAAATGCATTGTAAAATATCAACATTTTTGCTATTAATAGAGGCATAAAGGATGTTTATGAAAAGAAATATCGAGATAGATCTTCTCAACTGGAAGAAAAAAAAGAACCGGATGCCCCTCTTACTGCGAGGCGCTAGGCAGGTAGGAAAATCATATATTGTACAGAAATTTGGTAAAGAACAATTCCAGCAGATGGCTGTTCTCAATTTTGAGCAAAATCCTGAATACAAAGTCTGTTTCAAAACGTTAGTCCCCCAAGAAATTATCTCGGCAATTTCTCTCGTTCAAAAAATTCCCGTTGAAGCAGGAAAAACTCTTCTGTTCCTTGATGAGATTCAAGAATGCCCTCAAGCAATTTTAGCGCTTCGTTATTTCAAAGAGCAGATGCCGGAGTTGCATGTGATCGCTGCCGGCTCATTACTGGAGTTCATTTTAAATGATCCGGAGTTTCGGATGCCTGTAGGACGAGTACAATTCATGTATTTGCATCCACTATCTTTTGGCGAATATCTGGCAGCGACACAAAATGAAAGACTGAGGGAGTATTTGCATACCGTCCAAGTAAAAGACGCAATCAACGAAGCCGTTCATTTACAATTGTTAAAGCTTGTGCGAGAATATTTTGCATTAGGTGGAATGCCTGCCGTTATTGCAGAATACCTGGATTCAAAAAATCTATTGGAATGCCAAAATTTACAAACATCCCTTTTAACTACCTATCGAAGAGATTTTGGAAAATATGCTAAGCGCACTCCTCACGAATTGTTAGAAACAATTTTCACAAAAATACCTGGCTTGGTGGGGAAATGGCTCAAGTATTCGACAATAGATTCAAGCCTGAGATCGGAAGTGATAAAAACTGCTTTGCATAAACTATCTGATGCGGGAATTATTTTACCAATCTACGCAACTTCAGGCGTAGGACTCCCCTTGATCTCTCATGCAAACAAGAAAAAATGCAAATTTTTATTTTTAGACATAGGATTGGTAAAACGGTCATGTAATCTCGACTTAGAACTCTTATTCAAAGAAGATCTACTCTTGATCAATGATGGGATGATGGCTGAGCAATTTGTGGGCCAAGAACTTTTGGCTTCAACAGGAATTGATGAAATCAATGGGTTATTCTCTTGGGTACGGGAACAACACAGCAGTTCAGCTGAAATCGATTTTTTAATCGCTATAGGCTCCCAAATTGTTCCCATTGAAGTCAAAGCGGGAGCCATAGGGACCTTGCGTTCTCTAAAAATTTTCCTTTCCGAAAAAAAACTACCGCTAGGCGTACGCATCTCCGAGTGCCCGCTCTCTTTAAGAGAAGGAATTTTGTCTATTCCCTTTTACCTCATTGAAGAACTTCCCCGCTTAGTCAGAACGCAAGGAAAGATATTATGAAACACCTAACACATTTGGTTATCAGCTTCTTGCTATTTTTCACAGCCAACTGCCATTCGCACTCTATGCAAGATGATTTTTTAGCAACTTTCGAGGAACCTAAAAGACTCTTATTATTAGATGGAGACGATGGCACGGTTGCTTGCAGAGTCTATGGCCATCTGATGACAGCTACAATTCCAAGATTTTCAAACAATGGAACGTTGGAATCAGCAACTCGATCTTTGTTAAGGATGCAAAATTTAACTGCTGTGCGAGGCATTCCTGGCGCTAGCATGGCAGGTCCAATTGATTACTTAGGCAATTTGGAAGAGCCTCACAAATATTTATATACGATCAAAAAACAATTTCCGCCCTTGTTTTATAGACAGCTTATCTCAAACGAGCATCAAGAAAAAGACTTTGAACTTAAAGAATTTGACTCAAAAATTTCAACTGTTGTTAAAGCTAAGTGGATAAGCGGCAAAGAAAATGATAGTATTCGGAAGAAAAAGCTGGAATATAATGTTCAATCAAAACACCTTCGACAGTCTCTTTTCCGCGATCCCGGTCTATTAGAAATCGATAGAGATTTAATCGAGCTGCAATATTTCGATCCTCGCGGAGTTGATCTCTCTACTTTTAAAGCTCGACTTGTCGATAATCAAACCCCCTTTCAAATCACTAAAAAGGAACTTCCTATAAATGATGAATATAGACTTGTGACTTACTTGTATGAGCCCTTATATGCAGATTGGCAGATCCAAAACGGAAGCGGTCTTTTCTTAGAGCAGCATCGATTTTCTCAAACAATTACACCCCTTACTCCCGACTCAGGAGGATATGTCGCTCTTGCTAGGACAAATGAGAATCTTGATGAATTAGAACTGATTGGAATTCAAATCCCTTACGGTTATACGCTTCTAATCGAGGAAGGATGTATCCATGGCGATACGACTTTAAATGGATTTTTTATGATGGGGATGACTTCAGATCACACAACAATGAGAACTGCAGATACCGTCTTTCTAAAATATCCTAAAACCAAAGAAAACGTCCGAATGGCTCTAATTGGGACTGAAAATACCCCCATCACGGATACTTCATTAGGAATACCGCCTCCTTACGTCATTTATAAAAATGCAAGCGAGATAGACAGATCAAAATTCCGGCAATTGACTTATGGCCAAAATTTTATATTCAACCCTTTCAGCCGCGAATACTGGGAACATTAAACCTCAAAAAATCATTAAAATTCTCGAATAGGTTTTGTATGAAATTATTTTGAAACCGAGTGTTGTTTTTTGTTTTCGCGAATATATGCCAAAAGTTCCGACTGTGAATTTACAGGTAGATCAAAAGCTGCCATTGCTCTTTTCTCTAAAGAATCCCCCCATCTCATCCCAAGATCATAAAGAAATTTCAAATCATCAATGTACATTTTTTCTGTTTTTTGCAAATTTACATAATTTTGATCACGATACTCTTGTACATTCAAATCATCCAAAACTTGATCAAACAGTTTGATTTCTAGCTTTCTAAAAATGGCAAGACGTTGATCTTCGCCATTTTTATCAAAAAAATATTTAAAAATTTCTCGATTTTTGCGAAGGGAGCGCCATCCCAAAGTATAAAAAGCGCTCTGGGGATCTGCTCCATATTCGATCAACTTCCCTACCAGATCCTTGTCGCCTTGAGCAAAAGCGAAATCAATAGGGAAAAAACCTTTTTTAGAAATATGGACAGCTTGAGGGCATGCTTTGAGAATCTTCTCAACAAAAGTAGGATGATGATTTCGTCTAATAGCTATAAGAAGTGCGCTTTCATTATCGTAATTTTGAGAGGTGAGATCTATTTTTGACTGTTGACATAGCAACTCCGCAATTTCTATTTGATTATTTAATATCGCGATTTGTAAAGCATTATTGCCGTAACAATCTTTTTCATTAAGGCTCTTGTCATGCAGGCATTGTTCGATCCATTGGATCTTGCCTTGCTTAATGGCTTCTTCATTTTTTATTTTCATCTGATAATTTTGCCTCAAAAGCTCTGGAATCGTTTCATTGAATTTTTCAGAACGACTTAAAAAAAGATCGTACTGTTTTTGGATGAATAAAGGAGGCGCTCCAAACCGCTTCACTGTTTTTTTATATTTTGCTTCTATTTTTTTGCGCAAATCCCTTTCCGCAGTTAAATCGAAAATCTGAGCAATTATCTCCGATCCCATATAAAGATCGTTCATTGCATGAATCGCAGTAAATAAGGTAAACCATTTGTACTGAGTATTCACATCTCTTAGGTGTTTTTCGATATTGTCTTCGCCATTTTGTAAAACCTTTGCTGCCATGAGCAATTCAAAAGATGTTTTAGCAGCAACAATAATACAATTTGGACGTTTTTGAGGTTTTTTTCTAAACACTTCGGAGATGAGTTTTATAATTGGCAAGCATCCATTAGCGTCTAGCTTTTGAAGCGAAGCGCGGTATAAATATTCCCTGGATTCTTTTTTGGAAAAATTTCCAACTTCTTGTGTATTTTGCAGTGTATTTTTCGATAGATTTTCCTGATTGATCGCATGGACTATCAAAGAAGATTTTTCGAATCCCCCTCCTCCTCGGTTAGCTGCAGCCCTCATTACCCCATAAGCTGAAGTAAAAAACAATACAGGGAATGAATGCTCTTTATACCCAGTGCGGATCAAAGCAAAAACCTCTTTTTGCTGCAGGTCTGTTTGCCCACTAACATGCCCTGAATTAAGACTACTCAAAAGTTCTTTTAGAACTTCTTTTTTGTCACGGTCGGATAAACAAGTAGTAGACATATTTTCTAAAAATTCTTCCGCATAGAGTGCCGTATAAGGATAAGAATAGAGATCAGATCCACCTTCCGATGTAGAAATGACTGAAGAAGGGTCTTCCATATTTGCAAGAAAATGGCCACTTGAAAGACCAATGCTTTGCAAAGCAAATTTAAAAAGCGTCTCTTGACTTGTAGAACGGCAATGATGCCATCTGTATTCCAACAAACGCAACCCATCAAATCCACTCTTTATTGTCTCGGTGGGAAAAGTAATAAATCGAGAGAAAAGATCAATATAATCATCAGACAAATAATCGAAAGGGTTTTCTCGTCCTAAATCAACATAGATTCTTAAGAGACACCGTGAATCATTGGTTGAAAAAAGAGAGAAAGGCTCCATTCCCTGTTTCAACAAAGCTCGAATCAGCTTTTCTTGAAAATCTATAGAAGCATGGGCCAAGATCCCGGTCCCGATACGTAAACGATCAGAATATTCTTTTTCCAAAATAATAGAAGTTATTTTTTTAAATACCGCATCAAAGGATCCGATTAACTGCAAATAACCCTTTATTTTATCAGAGACGAGCATATTGAAAAGATCCTCTTCGCTCAGCTGTTCTGCAAAAGGAAGAAGAAAAAAAGAATTGAGAATATAGTTTTCGTTATCTATATCGACAAGTTCCAGAAGAACACAAAGAGTTTTCTGTCTAGAATGGATAAGATCAGGGAATATATTTTCCCATTTAGCTGGCAAGAAAGAAAGGGGATTTGCCCCTTTTTCTAATAAAAGACGCAATAAAACGAGAGATTCTGGATGGGTGGGTTCGCAGTTTTCCAATAAAATTTCCATCCAGCTGTTTCCCTTAGGGTCTTTGGCCTGCAGGTCAATCCCATTAGCTAAGGCGTTAAGATCATCCATTGAAGGATTACCTGATTGAATCAATGCCTTAAAGGATTGGTCTTCCGAAGAAAAAGCTCCGCCTCGAAACAATCTATTTAAAAGTTTGCTCGAAATATTAAATGGATTATCAAGGCCCGATTTCAACAATAAATTCCAAGGAGTAATTTTAGAGTTTGTGCAAACGTACAAATCCGCGCCGTGAGAGTAAAGCAGTTCGATCATTTCTACATTGCCTTGCTGTGCAGCAATGTGGAGCGGAGTTGCGCCATCGGCCCGAGAAAAGAGCGCTTCTTGAGGACATTTTTCTAAAATCGCTTGAGCGGCTTTTAAATCATTCGATAAAGTCGCGAACATTAGGGAATTACTTCCCTTTCGCGATGAAAAAGTAACATCGGCGCCCGATTCAATCAATAAAAGGGCAACATCAGTCTGCTTTGCTTTAAGGGCTGCCAGTAAAGGAGTAAGCCCCTCTTCGTTAAAATAATTAATTTGCAACCTTTCTTGACTCAATATATTTCTAATTGCCTCGAGCTCCCCTTTCTGGATAGCTGCGTGAATATCCATTTCCATAATAGAGGAAGAGGGTAAAGAAGTTTGATAGGTGTTTAAAGGCATTGTCATACATATATTATAATTCATTTTATTTGTTTAATTAAATAATAATTAATTTTAAAATATTAAATTATAATAATTTGTTTGTTTTTAATAACACAAACAAACAAAAACCATTGACAATCAACCAATTAAAAAATCGTACTAGATTAAAGGCTGTCGAAAATTCATGGGAAAGGAAGGCTAATTTGATCCCCCTTTCATAGAATGAACTTTCTGCACAATATCCCTCTAGAAATTGTGGAAGAAAAAATATAACTCCAATCTCTAAGATGAATAAATTAGCGAATTTAAATGCTATACGTAAACAGACTTTTTCAGACCGCGTAAAAATAGTGGCTTATAATATTTCAATTTTTACTTTAATTATTTTCAGTTTGATCGAGATACCCGTGTTTATCGCAGCATCTGCAGTAGGCTTAACACTCGGAACATCTAGCACCGCTTTGGCATTATTGATATTGCCTACAGTATTTAAAATACAAATAATTTCTGGATCACGAGGAAAAAAGAATACGCTAAAGAATTGAATTCTGCAATTAATCAGGAAAGAGATTCTCATTACAGAGCTAAATATGCTAGTTGGCGCGATAGATACATTTCAGATATTATGGAATTAAAAACATTTAAAAATGCAATTATATTCGCTAACTAAAAAATGAAAAATTCATTTTCGTTTTTATATAATTCCAAATATTTTTAATGCAATTATAACAAGTATCGGAACACCTAATAACCAAAGAATAATGGCTTTTCCCATTTCCCCCTCCCCTTTTTCATATAAATTTAGAATTCGTATCATACCGATTCTTTAATCATGAGCGGTATATCTTCGGATTGCCGGAATTTTTAATTTTTTACAATTAAAAGTTCTAAAAATATGTATTTTCTCTTAAAAAATGATGAACCCGAGGAAAACCCGGGCTGTTTTACTCAGTATTGCTCAAAATCCCAAAAATGGGATTTTGAGCAGGTTCAAAGTACCTTAAATCAATAAGAAAATCCTTCTCAATTCCTTAAGCGGACTTTCTTTTTTTATCTTTATATTCGTCTTGTTTTGGATGTTTTTTTTCGTTTTGCTCTTTCGCTTCACTATGATTCCATTTTTGTTCATTTGTTCCGCGATGCTCTTCTTTTTGACCTTTTGTATGGTCATTCGTTCCACGATATTCTTCTTGGTGACCTTTTGCATGGTCATTTGTTCCACGATATTCTTCTTGGTGACCTTTTGTATGTTCGTTTGTTCCACGATATTCTTCTCGGTGACCTTTTGTATGGTCACAAGAATCGCACCAATTGTTCATTTCTCGTTCAGCTTGCTCTTTTGCCCAACCATATTTTTTTTGAAGTTTGCCGGATAATTGATCCCATCGTCCATTAATTTGGGTAATATCATCATCCGTTAGTTTTCCCCATTTTTCTTTTACTTTCCCTTTAAATTCTTTCCATTTTCCTGCAAATTGGTCTTTATTCATAAACAACTCACTTTGTTAAAGTTAATAATGACAAACAAAACAAACGCCAATAAATTAACATTAACACATTTCAACAATAAAATAAAAACCAAACGATTATATATATTATACTTATTATCTTACATTATATCGGCTAGATTTTTAACTTTGGATGGTCGCAGAGTGATTCAGATTTGGACGATCGCAG